>Ga0187833_10001401_pt1 | contig 27523 bp, 27 predicted proteins | sample ETNtaG_37_FD_167968 | JGI IMG/M metagenome (GOLD analysis project Ga0187833, IMG submission 167968) | Marine microbial and viral communities from oxygen minimum zone, Eastern Pacific Ocean - ETNP2014_SV_400_PacBio MetaG (Illumina Assembly) | ecosystem: Environmental > Aquatic > Marine > Hypoxic...
CTAGGAAGTATAAAACTCAAAAAATTGAACTATTATTCAAGATATTGTCATACAATATTGAAAGAGCAATAAGGATTGCTTCGCAACTTATAGAATTCCATTTGGGAATTCTACAGAGCCTGGAAAAACAAAATCTTTTAATATGTAAATATAATTAAATTACATTCACGCCAGTGTCGGATAATTCGGTATTCCGACCGCCTCGAAAGCGGTTTCCTTCGGGAATTGTAGGTTCAAATCCTGCCGCTGGCGTTTATTTTAATAATTAAAACTCGCCACTCGGAGCTATTCCCAACCTAAAGGATGGAGTATTAACGTTCCTCGCTTTCACAGGCGAGTTTTAAGGATTAAAAATATCACCATAAATGGAGGGATATTATTCATCCCAAGAGAAAATCCCATTAGGTGAGATTTTTAATAAATTTTATAAAAAAGACAATATTATAAACTAAAATGAGAAGATTCCGTCTAAAGACAGAAGAAGAGAGAGAAGCAGAAAGAGAAGCAGACAAGCCATGGAGAGAGCTTGAAGAACGTATTCTTAGAAAAGATATAACAAAACATGACGCATTATTCGCTGTTGAAGATTTATTAGATTTAAAACCTGAACAATCAGTTAGATATCATGATATGATTGAGAGAGCTCAACCAGGCGAGTTTGTGCTTGTAGAAAGACAACAAGAAAGATATCATGGAAAAAGAGATGCTGTATTAAGTAATTATGATGGAATACTATTTGCCAACGACAAAAGATATAATTTTGGTAAGATAAAAGAAGATATAGGTCTTACGACATCAATAATGCCTCGACTTGGTGCTGCAATGGGATGGAGCACTACTCTTTATGTGTCATTCCCAACAGGACTTTGTCTTGAATATGATACTAGAAATTCTTTGACAAATTGGAAAGAGAGCAGAAATGGAAACCATTTTGACACTAAGATTGAATTCAGTGCAAAAGACCTGCAACGTTTAGGTAATAGGATTCCTGACAGATCTGTTGAACCATATCAGGTTGGTAAAGGTCTTGTAAATTCATTTGATGCTTACATTGGCCAAGAAGCAGTAGAAAAACTCGACCAAATATTTAATATGTCACCTGAACAGGTATTTAATCAAAGTACTATCTATTCATTAAACAGAGTATTTGAAAGAATGCGCGAAAGAAAAAAAGAAGAAGTTAATCAATAATTATTTTTTCTTAGCTTTCTTTTTAACAGCTTTTTTCTTAACAACCTTTTTAGGAGATGCTACAGATTTGCCACTCATAACTTCTCTATAAAAATCACCATATAGATAATAACCAGCATACATCATTGCAGGTATTGTTATTATGATTGTTATAATAGGCAACGAAGCAACAGCCCAGATTAACATAACTGCTATAAGTTTAACCCATAATATCAAAAACTTTCTGATATTATTTGACATGATTTTTGTAGCTTCAACAAAATCAAGTCCCTTTGAAAAACTTCTTGTAGTTATATACTGTATCACTAAGATAGGTGATAGGAATGTTAAATATAAATAACCAATCAAACCAATTACAGGCACAATTCTAATAATAGTCATGACTATCCCAAGAACAAGACCAAATACAAAAAACATAAACCCTGCTCTAAACGTACCCCAGAAATCATCCAATGAAGGAAGCATCTTATTCTGACCTTTAGAAACCGCTTCTAAGATCTTCATAAAATATCCATATACAAAAAACCAACCGATTATTGGGATAATAGCAATATAGACTGTAAAGAGTCTGCTCCAGCTAGAAAATGGATACTTCAATACCTCTTTTATTGTAGCCATAATCTAATTTATGGATAAGGACCTATAAATAGCTTTCTGTTTGGTAAAAATAGTGATTTTATACCTGTGCCTTCAGAGAGAGTTTGAAAGTGAAGCTTTCTAACTCTTACGAATCAGAGATTCGAAAGAAGTTCCTCATTGATTTATTTTTATTAACGTGTCGGGAATATTCCATATTCCTGAGCATGCTCAAGAACCATTGGTTCTTGACATATTTTAAAACGAAAATTAAGAATTATCAATGCTCATCAACAACGAAAGAAGGTTCTACTAAAGAAAAAATAAAAAAATGGCGGTGACGAGATATTCAGTTTCTAAACATTTGAACTCGTGACTTTCACGTCTCTCAGTGGTTAGTTGAGTTTATATCATCGGCCAAGGCCTCATCGCTCAACCATTATGAGCGTGACACTCCAACCAGGCTGAGTTACACCGCCATTCACTTTAAGAAAAGATAACCATATAAAAACTTTATTATTCAGAATTCTTACTCCTAATTCAGTTTTGGACTCAAATATTACTAAAAGTCTGTCAATCTAACCTGTTTCCCAAACTCCTTCAACAAGACACTATTTCTAAGAATATTATCAAGATCATAACCAAATCGCTTCTTAACTAGCTTGCGTGCATAGTCAAGCATGTAACTCTTATCTTCAAAACCAATCGCTTTCTGCTGCAAAGCTTTCCTAGCAGCAGCACGCGTCACCCAAACACCCAGAGGCACGCTATATTCACCAGTGATAAAGCGAAGTGCAAGAACGCTTCCCTGCCTCTTCATCTTACGAAGCTTCTCAAGTATTGCCAATCTAACACTATAATAACCACCTGCGCAGTTCTCAGCATAAGTCTTCCTACCATAGAACCCCTCAGAATCAGTAGTATAGTTAATCTCTTTACTAAGATTCCAGCTAGTGTTTGGCATGTAGGTTTCAAACAATTCATAGCCCCATTTATCAGGCAGCATTAAGATCAGATAATAATTACCAAGGTAAAAACCAAAGTAAGAGCAATAATCAATGTCTTTGAAATCATGCACTTCATCAAGAATATGTTTTCCGAGCATATCATCTGTTGCTGTGATAGACCATCTTGTCGGCACAAGTTTCCTCTGTTCCTTAACACCGACAGTTCCTACTGACAACAGTTTAGAAAGAAAGTTTTCATCAAATTTCTTATCATAAAGGTAAGTCAAAGCATTAGTTGCTTTAAAATCAATATCACTCACAACCTTGTCAACTTTTGTGTGAATCTTAGGGTTAGAAGTTATCTGCGCTTTCTTTAGAGCAGCATGTGGACCTACCGGTGCAGTTTCAGCGCTGGTATTCAACCTAAACCTAGGCTTTGCACTAAGGTTGATCTCAATATCAACAGGCTTTGATGCCATACCGATTTCTTTGCTGATATCAATAAACTTGTTCTCTGTCTGTACATCCTTAACATTAGTCCTGAACCTTGAATTAACTAAGGCTGAACGAAGATCAACAATGCTCTCAATCCCGTAATTCTCTTTTGCCCAATGATTAGGAGCATCATAAACCCATGTATCTTTGACTTCAATCGGAGAAAGAAGACCTACAAAGATATTTGGATAAGAAAATCTGCCAATGAAAGGAGCAGGTGACTCACCAAAGAAGTCCTGCTTAAAATTCTTCTCAACCTTAAACATTGATTCTGCTTTGGTTGTGATTGGACAAAAAGATCTGCCACATATCTCAGGTGTCCTACCTTTACATTTAATACAAGGTGGAGGATGCATAAATCATAGAAGAAGAAAATATTATTTAATAGTTTTGATTAGATCAGTTCCAATTGATGTCTTGCATCATTTCTTTAAGCACTTTTAATTTCTGTGCTTCTTCATAATGCTCAGCTTTTGAATGACCTGCAATCCGGTAATCAAGTGATGCAAACGGATCATTTATAATCTCATTAGTTTGTTTACGCAAATCCCTAACTTCCTGTGCTTTTGATATAATATCATAGGCTGACATTAACTCACCAGTTTTCTCAGAGATAGGCGATTCTTGTTCATAATTCAATGGATCTTTTTGTCCATGTTCATTGTCAATATGTTCATATCTTTTTATCAATAGATTAAGATAATCACATGCTTCAATAGTTTTTTGACGGTCACCCCGACATTAAAGCAAGATGTAACTCAGCTTTCTTACTATCATAAAAATCCATTCCTTCTGAGAACGTGTCTTCTAATCCTTCTAAACCCTGGCTTGAACTTGGTTGCCCAAGATCTGCTCTTAATTTCTCACGTGCTCTTCTATACCTTTCTTTCTTCTCATCTGGCATTTCATCAAAAGATAAACCATACAAATCCATTGCATCTTCTCTATCAATATAACCTTGCGCTAATTTAATTCCACTTTTAAAATTATAATCTTGATAAACAAACAATCCATTTGCATCAAAATGATCGATATCCTTATCAAACTGTACTAATATTTCATCAATTGCATTCTCTGCCTGTTCTTTAGACAAAGGATTTCCTTTATGAAAAAGAAATCTTTCATTAATGATTAGAGTATAAGCAAATCCACGGAGTACGTTATAATCTTCAAGCATATATGTATCAGCATAAGGCATTCCAATCTCCCCTACCCAATTTTTTAATCCAACTTTAAAAGATTCTCTTGTTTCATAATCTAGAATAGGATAAGTCTTTTTATTTGGTCCTTTATATTCAAATACACCTCTAAGAAAATCATGCATATCATCCATTGTTTTGATTGGTTGATCAGTTGGATTCATGTCAATTACCTTATAAATAGCAAGTATTTATTCCTTATAAACCTTACTTCAGAATAATAGAACCTATTTAGCATCCATATCAGCCAATTCATCTCTTAATTCAGCTGCTTTCTCATAGGCTTCAATTTTCGTACACCATTTAATCCTTTGCTCAAGCTCATAGATAGGAAACTTTTTTCTTTTATATAATTCAAGCCTGTGATCTCTTATTTTCCCGATCTTTCCTTCAATATCATACGTTTCTATTAATTCATCTATGTTCCCAATCATACTTGCTACTGACTCAACATCATCGTCGCTCTGCAGTAAATTTCTCTTTTTCCCATCACCATATTTTTGATAGCGTTTAATCAATAAGTCAAGATAATCCAATGCTCTTTGCGCTAAGTTGTGATTTCCTAGGGTTAAGAAAGCATTCAATTCTCTAATCTTACTATCATAAATTTCAAACCCTAGATCAAAGAACTCATCAGGGCTTTGTGTATTTATACTGTGACTGTTAATATCTTCCTTGAGTTCAACCAAGGCATGAAGATATACCTTTTTCTCAGAAGCTGATAATTCCTCTGATTTTATCCCATAAACAGAATAAGCTTCCCTCACTTCATCATATCTTGCACTAATGAGTTCAGCAGCCAATGTAATACCTAGTTCAAAATTCTGTTTGGCTTCTTTGATAATATCTGGTAAAGAAGAAGAGCTTATCTTTTCATCATAACTCTTTAATTCTTCATATATTTTAATCTCAGCTTCTACTGGCGAATAAACTTCCTCTGCAGAATTTATCCATTCCATGCTTACAAGAGTATAAACAAACCCTTTTAATGTATCAGAATCAGATATTTCTGAAGCATCTATATCAAAAGACCTTTTACTCACAAAATCCTGAAGCCCGGTCTCAAATTGCTTCTTTTCTTCATCTGTTGCAGGCTGGAATTCAAGATTAGCAAAATAACCTTTATAATAGGCAACATCAAGCTCATTATCATATATATCATATCTAGTAGAAAGCCATCTCTTTAGACCACTCTGGAATTCTTTATGTTGTTCTCTTGTCAATACATAACTATCAGAATCTTTATTCTTTCCAAAAGGCATAATAGTGTCATCCATATTTAAACAATGTAATAAGAAAATAATATTATTTAATGATTTTGATTATTATATCATATGGCTAAATTCAGGTAACGCTTCCCTTAACCATGCATTAATAGAATCCATCTCTTTTCGGTATTCAACAAGCTCGTCTCGTAATTTACCAGCTTCTTCGTACCTTTCCAAAGAAACGTAACTCTTCATCCGCTCATTATAATCAAGTACAGTATCACCCATTCTTTTTACAACAAGCTGCTGTAAATTCACAACTTCCCCAATTTTCTCATTAATCCTATAAGTGCTTAATTGCTCAGCATGATACTCTGAGTCTTCACTCTCATCAAAATGTTGTCCATATCCTTCTTTCTGGCTAATCAAAGCCCTTAAGTCATCCTCATTGATTTTATTATACTGAATCAATAATCCAAGATAATCACATATCTGCAAAGCCTTATTATGTTCACCTGAATCAAGAAGATTATAAACTTCACTCTTCTTATCATCATAAAGATCCATCAACATATCAAAATATTCCATTGACACTGAGAAAGGGTTATCATTTACTAAAACAACAAGATCACTTTGAATATTTTTATGAATTTCAAAATATTTATTCTGTCTAGATATAGGCATGCCCTCAAAATCTAGCCCATACAACATTTTAGCCCTGTCATCACAAAAAGCCTTGAAATTTTTATCTAGATAAGAAGCAGCAATCTGCAATCCTCTCTCAAAATTAGATTTCCATTCTCCAACTTTATCTCCATGTTGAGGGTAATTCTGAATAGTCTCATCAAACCTTGATAATACTTCACTTATGTAAGACTCGATATATTTCTCTGCTTCTTTAGAATCAGGTTCAAACGGACAATTGTCAAGCTTGAGCATACCCTGCCTTGCTAAAGTATAGAAGAAGCCTTTTAATGTGACAGGTGTTGCAATCTCAGATGCGCTAACGCCACTTATGTCAACATTCTTTAGCCATTCTTCAAGACCTGCTTCATAACCATGTTTTTCTTTCTCTGATGAAGGATAGTACTCAAAATCTCCTTCAGTACCATGACTATGACCCTTTACATATCCACTGTCAGTTACAGTCTTCTCTATAGTGGTCTTTCTTTCATCTATCCCCATTTTCCATATTAAGAACCAATCATATTTAAGATTTTACAATAGTTCAGCTATTTCATCCCTTAATTCCGCAGCGACTTCGTACGCTTCCCTGGCTACCGCAATCTCCATTCTTTTTTCAAGGCTGTACACTGGATTGATCTTTCTCTTGTTTATATCCAAACGAAGTTTACGCAGTTCTTCAATCTTTGCAGATACATAGCCAATATCAAGAGTAGACATATCGCTGCTATTCTTGTGTTCGACATCATAAGAAAACAATGCGTCCTGTTTTCCTTGCCTTGCCTTTAACTCAAGCTTGATTATATTTTCATGCTTTTCATAATAATTCAATATCATATAAAGATAATCCCATGTATGAAGTGCATTTTCATAATCTCCATTTAACAATAAATCTTCCATCACGCCTATCTTGTCTTCATAAAGCCGTGTTATAATATCAGACATGTCCAATATTTCATCGCAATATTCTTCCTGAAGATACTTGCTTCCGTACTTGATCTTTTTATGTATTCTGAAATATCTGTGTCTGTTTTTAGAAGGAGTATTTTGTAAATTCAACCCATATAATTTAACTGCATCATGGTCACAAAAAGTCCTGAATTCGCTAAATCTCATACCTAATTTCATGCCATTGTTAAATTTATCATAATCTCTTTCGTGCTCTTCCTCATATTTATCAAGAACGTCTTTAATCTCATGACTTGCTTCAGACAAAGGAGTCTTAGCACTATTAAGAGTTATATTTCCGCCGCTCCTTAACAGATAAAAAAAACCGCTTAAAATATTAGGGTCATGAAGTTCAGAAACAGAGACATCTTCGCATCCAAGTAATTCTAACCATTCCCTTACTTTATCCTCATTATCTTTGATAGTGGTTGTATTTACCATAGATATCAGTTTATCCTTATTGTATTGCTGTAATCTTATCTCTTATTTCAGCTGCTTTTTCATATTCTTCTCTTTCAACATACAAAGCCATCTCTTTCTCAAGTCTTTTTCTAGGATTTCTCTTAAGTTCAATGATTTCATTTTCAATTCCTTCAATCTCCTGGATCCTTTCTGCAAGATTATATTCATTTAAACATTCCTCATTCTGAGAAACCGTGACAAGTCCTTCCTCAGCACTCTCAAATTCACCAGATAATAACTTTACTCTGTCTTCATCAAGGTCTGAACTGACTTTATCATAATGACCTAAAAAGAATCTCAACAGCATACCAAGATAGCCACAAGAATGCAATGCTTCATCATAGTCATCAGTAATATACTGATTATCTAGGTCAATTCTTCTTTCAGAATAAAGCCCTATCCCCATGTCAAGGAAGTGTATTGTGTCTGTAATTGGTTCTTTCTTTGATTCTGCTTCAACAGTTCTTTTGACTTCTTTATGAAGCTCAAACAATCTATGTCTCTCAAGTTCTGTCTTGCCTTCAAGGTCAAGCCCATAACCTTCATGTGCATAACTATTACAGAAATAATTAAAATTAACTATATCCATATAATCTTCAGCTATCTTAATCCCTTTCTCAAAATCGTTTTTCTTTCTTCTCATCACTTCACTATTTGGATTATCTGATAAACCTTCACTGTATAATTCAATAAGATTTTCTAATATATGAGGTGATTCTTCGCTAGTAGCATAATCATCTATAAGATTAAGCCTGTTTTTACTTACCAAAGTATAAACAAACCCTCTTAAAGATTCAAGCTCAGAAATATCATGACCTCTAACTCCATCAATATTAACTTCTTTTAACCAATCATCCAAACCACGCGCAAAAGCGCCTTTCTGCTTTACTGTTAAAGGATAGAAGTCTAATTTGCATGCTTTACCATAATCATAGGCTAATTCTAAAAGATAAGGTCGATCTTTAGCATCAGTCAATTTAGTCTTTTCTGACATATAATATATGAATCAAAAGAACTTTTTAAATATGTCGGAGTTTACACTAATCTCTTGGAAATCATAAATTTCTAAGATGCTCAGGAATGTCCCATTCCTGACATATTGACCTGTGGAAACTCTGAGCATGCTCAAGAATCACTGGTCTTTGTAGCTCAAGATAAAGCCTTCGCTTCATGTCATCGGTCTCTGACCTGTGGTTCTTGACATTGTGAGAAAAAGATAAAAAAAATGAAAAATTAGATCAATAATGGCACAAATACTAAGCTTACAATGCTCATCAGCTTAATCAATATATTAAGTGATGGTCCGCTTGTATCCTTGTAAGGATCACCTACAGTATCCCCTACAACGGCAGCTTTATGTACATCGCTTCCTTTACCGCCATGAGCACCTGCTTCAATGAACTTCTTAGCATTGTCCCATGCACCTCCTGCGTTAGCCATCTTGATAGCAAGTAAGATACCAGTAACTAAAGATCCTGCTAGTAACCCACCAAGCGCTTCAACACCTAGTAAAAGACCGACTACAATTGGTGATAATATAGCTAGTAAACCAGGTGCAATCATCTGTTTAATAGATCCTTTCACGCTTATATCAATGCATTTTGCATAATCAGGTTTTCCTGTACCATCCATAATGCCTTTAATTGACTTGAACTGCCTTCTTACTTCTTTGACCATCTCAAAAGCAGCCTTACCAACAGCAGACATTGTTATTGATGAAAACAAGAAAGGTAACATTCCACCTAAGAACAGACCAATCATAACATTAACATGAGTTATATCAATCGCTCTTAATCCTGCTTGTTGCACAAAAGTACTGAATAATGCCAAAGCAGTCAAAGCAGCTGAGCCGATTGCAAATCCCTTACCAATTGCAGCTGTTGTATTACCTGCTGCATCAAGAGCGTCTGTTCTCTTTCTTACATCTTTCTTTAATCCTGCCATCTCTGCAATACCGCCTGCGTTATCTGCAACAGGACCATATGCATCAACAGCCAATGAAATACCTAATGTAGACAACATTCCTACTGCTGATATCGCAATACCGTACAATCCTGCAAAATGATAGGTAATATATATCGCTCCTGACAAAACAAGGATTGGTCCAACAGTGCTTCTCTTACCAACCGCGAGGCCATGGATTATGTTTGTTGCAGCACCTGTCAATGAAGATTCTGCAATATCCTGTGCGTGTTTCTTCTGATCAGACGTATAATGTTCTGTTATTAATCCAATCAAGATACCAACAACAAGACCTGTTACAGTAGCATAAAACACGCCAATATCAAGCGCAAACCATCTTACTAAAAAGAAACTACCGATGACTAAGAATACACTTGCAGCAATAACTCCATTTCTTAAAGCTGACTGGATATCGCTCTGTGTCTTCACTCTTACAAAAAAAGTACCTAGTATTGAACATAAAATTCCGAGTCCTGCTAATGCCAACGGAAAAGTAGTCCCTTTGACACCATATGCAATAAGACCGATTGCCATTGCAGCGATAATACTTCCAACATAACTCTCAAATAGGTCAGCGCCCATTCCAGCAATGTCTCCCACATTATCACCTACATTATCTGCGATAGTAGCTGGGTTTCGTGGGTCATCCTCAGGGATTCCTGCTTCAACCTTACCAACTAAATCTGCACCAACATCAGCAGCCTTTGTGAATATTCCGCCGCCAACTCTTGCAAATAAAGCAATAGATGAAGCGCCGAAACCGAATCCGAATATGATCTCAGGATCCTCAAATATGAAGAAAAGTGTTGTGACACCCATAAGTCCAAGACCAACAACTGAGAAACCCATTACAACTCCAGATGAGAAAGCAATCTTTAATGCATCCCCTATGCTGGTCTTCGCTGCTTCAGTTGTTCTAACATTAGCTTTTGTACCGATGTTCATTCCGATAAAGCCAGCAGTTGCTGAAAGTATCGCACCGCACAAGAATGATATCGCAGTTCCTGTATTAATAAAAACTAAAAGTACGACTGCAACAACTAAAACAAAAATCGAAAGAACTTTGTATTCAGTCTTAAGAAAAGCCATTGCACCTTCATGGATTGCCGCAGCAATCTCCTGCATACGTTCATTGCCATCAGGTTTATTAACAATTTTTACTGCTGTAATAACCGCAAAAATCAAAGAAATAATTCCAATCAAAAATACAATCAATAATAACATTTCATCGCCCCCGCTACGTTCTGTATATTAGTATAATTTACTTCTGCAATGAGGATGTAAAACATATATAAAGGTTATGGTAAGAAAGTTGTTTTTTATTGGTTTGATAGAACTTTCTCTTGCTTTTGATGAGCATTGATTTATTATTTAATTTTGAAAATATGTCAAGAACCAATGGTTCTTGAGCATGCTCAGGAATCTGGAATATTCCCGACACGTTTAAAATAAATTATCCATGCTCATTTCCTCTCTGAAGGCGTTTTAGTAAATATATTCAATTCTGAAGGCACAAAGAAATAATTACTGCAAAGGCGCCAGATATCTATTCTCCATTAGGTAACTAAGAACACCAATAACAGTACCGCCGACTCTTCCATTACCATCATCAAAAGGATGTATTGTCTCAAAGATTGAATACCATCTGACTAGATCAAATTCATTCTTTATCAAATTAGGATTATTATACCTCTCCCGTTCAGACAATTCTTCTTCAATTATCCTTACAGGTAATATATGATCCATTAATTCAGGCAGATATTCATGAGCTACCGCTTTAAATGTTTGCGCAACAACAATATCATCAGAAACCCTATAACTTCTTCCAGATACATGTAGATCAGGCATGATAGTAGAATGAATCTGTTTAATATCTCTTTCCTGCAACTCTTTAATACCATACCCTTGCATATATTCCACAAGAGTATCTATCATTTCCTTTGTCACATCAACCCTCATAGGATAATCTTCATGGGGTTTATTAATCATATCTGCGCATAATGCCGAATCATTTACCCAAATGAAATCTGGTTGCCATTCATCCGCTTGTCTAACTATTTGTTGTAGCATTTTATTCAAAGATCGTTATATAGATTATTTAATGTTTGCTGTAATCTTAACTTTGCTCTATTAAGTCTTGATTTAACAGTTCCTTCAGGACAACCCATTTCCTCTGCCATCATCTTATAATCAAATCCAAGTGCCCATAGATAAGCCGTTTCTCGAAAATCATCAGGTAATAATTCTATTGCATTATAGATCTCTCTTTCAATACTTTGCCTTTCAACACCTTCATCAGGCATTGGATTATGTCCTTCAAACTGAAGGAAATTATCATCATCATCCATAGAATACATATCCCATCTTTTTTGGGTTCTTAAATATGTTCTAGCCAAGTTGGATGCTATTGTATATGTCCATGTAGAAAAATAATCAATTGTGCCTGCCTTATCTCTATTCTTATACACTCTTAAGAAAGTTTCCTGTACAATATCTGCTGTAGCATTAGCATCATATACAAATTTAAACACAAAACCTTGTAGATTACTCTGATGTCTGTTAACTATCTCGGCAAATGCTCGCTCTTCTCCTTCTTTTACCATAACAAAGAGCGCTTTATCGTCCAGAGTTGCATAATTATTAACTGCCATTTTTAACTATAAAAAAAGAGGACTTTAGCGTATATAAATCTTAACTTTTATCGACACATTTAAAAACCAACTTTACATCTATTTTCATATGGTAGAATTTAAGATTGAAAAGTGCAAGGATAAAGGCGCTTATTCAGCAAAACCTTTGAAAAATTTGAAGATTGATCTAGATAAAATAAGAAAGAAATACAATATAATCCAGGATGCAAAGATCGGTTTAGTTGTCAAAGACAAATGTGAAGTTGTTATTTATGAATATGGAGAATTGATGTTCAAAAACTGCAATGACATGGAATACATGAAAAAGTTTGCTAAGGAGATATATTCATGAAAAAAGCATTATTATTACTAAGCGGAGGGATTGACAGCCCTGTTGCAGGCCATTTATTAAAAAAGAAGTTGAATATTGATGCAGTTCATTTCTCAATTGAACCGTTCACTGATGATTCACCTGAAAAAAAGTCAGCTAAACTAGCTAAGTTACTTGGAATAAAGAAATTAATTGTAATAAACACATCAAAAGAGTTCTCAGAGATTGTCAAGGAATGCAATCATAGAATTTACTTTGTACTTAGCAAAAGATTAATGTTACGGATTGCTGAAGAACTAGCAAAGAAACAAGGTTATGATTATCTGATAACAGGCGAGAGTATTGGCCAGGTAAGTTCACAGACATTACCTAATCTCTCAGTAATTGATAAAGCAGTAAAGATACAGGTCCTTAGACCTTTGCTTGGTTATGACAAAAACGAAATAATCAAAGTAGCTAATGAGATCGGCAGTTTTGAAAGTTCAAAAGGACCAGAAGTATGTGACAAGCTAGGTCCAAAACATCCAAGCACAAACGCAAGTCTTGATATCGTTTTAAAAGAAGAAGAAAATCTTGATATCAAGAAGATGGTCAAAGAAGCAATCAAAAATGCACGTAGTTAAAGATATAGTAGAAGAATTTAAACATGAACTGAATCAATTTGACGGAGTCCTACTTGTCCATTATGACTACTTTGAACAACACCCTAGTCCTCATTACAACAAGGATCAATTATATGATGTATGGAATGTAATGCATACAGAAGCAATTAAACAAAGAAAACAAGTATTCGCAATTGGCATGAGAGATACAGAAGATCCGTTAGTGCTTGATCATGATTTTCATTTTATCTCACCCAGATTAACAGCTGAAGAAAGAGTTAGAGAAATAACAGATACACTTGGCAAACAAGGGCCTGATATTTCATTATTATTTGGTGGAATGTATTCATCTGACTGTGTTTATACACATCTAGTCGGCATGTGCAAGTGTTGCGATAGTTATGATATATACCCACAAGATGAAGAAATTTATTTTGACTTCTTAAGCAGAACAAAAATAGGCTATGGAAAAATCTTACCTTCTTTAACAGAAAGAGTATGTTAATCAAACATATTTCAGATTGATAACATTCTGACAGATCTGATAAACTCTAAGAAGATATTTCTGTTCAACTACAAAACTGACCTGGCTATGTGTTGATAATATATCATTAATATTGATTCCTTCTCTGCCAATATTACTTATGAAAGAATATACAAATCCAGGTGTAACCCTATAGTTTATTTTCTCATTAATTAGATTATCTCTTAATGAAATCAGAGCAAGATCTTTTTGTTCTAATAGCGTAGGTCCTTTGATAAGATTCAAATTCTTTCTATCAATTATTACAGTGATCTCATTTGAACCCTGGTTTACAAAGAATATATCATCTGACTGAAACTCTGACATGTTAGGAAGTTTTGCGCCCTTAGACAAGCACAAGAGCACAATATCATTTCTCATATTCAACTGAATATTAGAAAGAACATGCTTTAATTGTTCACTTATCTTCTGGTTAGGACTAGCAAAGGATCTCTTTATTGCAATAGATACAGATTCTAAAGTAGCTTTAGTGTTCTGTTCTTTTATAGCAGGAAGTATTTCTCTCGCTAAGCTAGTAACATTTATCAAATCCCTTGAAAGATAATCCAGTATAAATGCATTATTTTCAAGATGTTCTTTGACTAGCTGCGCAGTTGTTGTATTGTTTATTTCCATACAATTCATATTTTTTCTGTTGGTTTATAAACATTATGTTTTTAATTAAAAGAGATTTAGAAGGAATTGATAAAAATGACAAACATTCCTGAATTATATCAAGAAGATCAAAAAGTGATCTCAGTTGAGCTGAACCCTCCAAGAAACGGAAGCTCTGTTGAAGTAATCGATCAGGTTGTTGAATCATTAAAAGATCAGGGAGTAAGATACTTCAGCGTGACCCATGGTGCAGGTGGCAGCCTGAGAGGCGGAACACTACCATTGACAGCGCGCCTCCAGGACAAGCACCAGGTAAATGCAATGGCACATCTAACATGCAGATGGAGTTCTAAAGCACAGATAGAAGATATTGTAGTTGACGCACAATATCTTGGTATTGAAAATATCCTTGCGCTAAGAGGCGATCCACCAATTGAAGGAAACGGTATGACAAAACATCCGCAGAGTTATAAGTTCGCATCTGAATTTGTCGAGCACCTGAATAGACTAAAGCAAGGCAAATATATGAAACGTACAAATGATTACTCTAACGAGAACTACAGAAAAGGAAATCCGTTCAACCACACAATCACTGTTGCATGTTATCCAGAAGGACATCAGGAAGCAAGGTCATTAGATGATGATGTATTGTATTTCAAAGAAAAGGTGGATAAGGGAGCAAACCTTGCAATAACTCAGATGATCTTTGATGCTTCAAAGTACAAGGCTTTTATGGACTTATGCAAACAACATGACATCGATATCCCAATCATTCCGGGAGTCTATCCATTAAGAAGTTATAGAGACATAGACTTCATCCCAAAAAAGTTTGGTGTGAGCATGCCTGCTGAAGTCTATGCAGAAACAAAAGGACTAAAAGATAAACCAGAGCAGTTTAATGAATGGAGTAATGAGTTCACAGCACAACTGGTGAAAGATCTTTTTCAATATGCTCCAGGTGTCCAGTTTTATTCTATGAACGACAGTGCCAGAGTTTCTGAGATTATTAAGAGAATCTAAGAGCATACATCAAAAGAATAATTATATAAATACCAAGTTATAACAAAATACTATGCTTACAGACAAAGAACTGAAGAATCTGAAACAAGAACTCGATGAGTGTAAAAGACCATTATTCATATTTGATGATGATCCAGATGGCTTAGCTTCATTTTTATTATTCTACAGATACAAGAAAGAAGGTAAAGGTGTAATTGTCAAGACACAACCAAAGATAACAAAAGATAATTTTTCTGAAAGAGTAAGTTCATATGAGCCAGATAAGGTATTTGTTCTTGATGTTCCTGTAGTTGAACAGGACTTTATTGATGATGTAAAGGTACCTATAGTCTGGGTAGATCATCATGACCCATTGAAAAGAGAGAATATCAAATATGTCAACCCAAGATTAAACGACCCAGGTGCTAGCTATCCCACTTCATTAATATGTTACAACACTGTCAAAGGTGATTTATGGATTGCAATGGTTGGGATAGTGGGTGATTGGAACCTGCCAAAAGACCTTGCGCTTAAGTTCAACAAAGAATATCCTAAACTGCTACCTAAAAATGTAGACAAGCCTGAAAAAGCGCTATTTGACACTGAACTTGGCAGACTTATCAAGATAATCTCGTTTGCTCTCAAAGGTGAAACAAATGAAGTAATCAAGTGCATCAAGATCATGACAAGAATCAATGATCCTTACGAGATACTTGAACAAAAGACATCCCAGGGCAAGTTCATATATAAAAAGTTTGATAATATCAATAAAAATTATGAAGAGCTGTTAAGAAATGCTATCAAGAAAAAAGATAAGAGCAAGCTGCTAAAATTTATCTACCCGGGAAATCGTATGAGTTTCACAAAAGATCTGTCAAACGAACTGTTATACAGATATCCTAGCAAAATAATCCTTATTGGGAGAGAAAAGAACGGCGAATACAAATGCAGCCTAAGAAGCTCAAAGATAATTCTTAAAGATGTTGTTAAAAAAGCTCTTATCGGCCTTAATGGCTATGGCGGCGGACATGAACACGCATGCGGCTGCTGCTTAAGAACAGAAGAAGACTTTAATGAATTTGTCAGAAGAATCAAAGAAGAGATTTAATAATTCTATTTTCTTATCTTCATTAAAAAAGTAGAACATTCCCTGCCGTTGATGAGCATTGATTATTTATTTTCGTTAGTTCTTAACTTTCAATTTAAAACGTAAATAAATAAAATGAATCCATGCTCATTACCTCTCTGAAGGCATAATTAACACATAAAATCAATACAATTACCCTAAACACAAACATTTAAAACGTAACACAAATTCTAAAATCCAATGAAAAAGCTATTGCAAGGTAATGAGGCTATTGTAGAGGGTGCGATTAAGGCAGGCATCGGGTTTTTTGCAGCTTATCCTATAACTCCTGCATCAGAAATAATGCACACAATGGCAAAAAAGAACGTTGAGTTTGTGCATGCTGAAGATGAGATTGCATCAATTAGTATGGTAATTGGCGCTTCATTAGCAGGAGCAAAATCAATGACCTCAACATCAGGTCCAGGTATGAGCCTAAAACAAGAGGGAATTGGTCTTGCCCACATGATGGAAATACCAACAGTAATTGTCAATGTCCAAAGAGTGGGGCCTAGTACAGGCATGCCAACTTTACCAAGCCAGGCAGACATCCTGCAGACAAAATACGGATCACATGGTGATTATTATCCAATTGTTTTCTATCCAAACTCTGTTGAAGAATGTTATAGGTACGCTATTGAAGCGTTCAATGCTGCAGAAGAATCTTTGAGTCCTGTAACACTATTATCAGACGGTTTCATTGGTCATCTGTATGAGAATATTGATATTGATAATATTGACATAAAGATAGTCAACCGAAAAAGAGAACCTTTTGGCAAAGGAAACAGACATTTTACAGGCTTGGTATCAGAATACGGCATTCCAAAAACAAAAGATCCGGCTTATTACAGAAGATGGCTTAAAGAGATGAAAGAAAAGATCGATAACACTGCAAAGAACTATAATTTCCATGAATACAACAAGAAAGAAAACTCAGACACTCTATTGATTGCATACGGCATAACCTCAAGAGTAATTGCACCATTAAAAGATAAATATTCAATATTCAGACCAATCAGAATATTCCCAATTCTTGATAATGAACTTATAGAAGCAGCAAAGAACCACAAAAATATTGTCGTGATCGAGATGAACGATGGGCAATATAAGGGTGAAATAGAAAAGTTACTGAAAAAAGATATTCATCTAATAGATATACAAGGAGGAAGCATCAGCCTGAAAGAAATAGAGTGCAGGCTGAAACAGCTCGGTGTTTAATTAACATGTCATACAAAGATTTCCTAAAGCTTGAACGTTTTCCTACTACTTGGTGCCCTGGCTGCGGTATCGGTCTTGTAATGAAAGCTGTTGCTGAGTTATTTGAAGAGCTTGGATTCTCAAGAGAAGATACAATTGTCGTATCAGGAATCGGTTGCTCAGGAAGGGCTGCTGGTTATTTCAGCCTTGACACAGCACATGGCTTACACGGGAGAGCGCTACCATTAGCAGAAGGAATCAAGAGAGCCAATAGAAAGCTCAATGTTGTCGTAATCAGCGGAGACGGTGACTTAACAGGTATTGGTGGAAATCACTTATTACATTCTTCACGAAGAAACATTGATCTAACAGTTATATGCATTAACAATGAAACTTATGGTATGACTGGCGGCCAAATGGCGCCTACAACAAAAAAAGGTATAAAAACATTAACAAGCCCACTCGGGAATGAGGATGAACCAATCAATATTCAAGGAATAATTACAGCACACACAAATCACTTTTATGCAAGATGCACAATATTTCATTTAGACCACATGAAAAACAGCATAAGAAAAGCAATCCAGCATAAAGGTTTTTCTTTTGTAGATACAATCTGTGACTGTATAACCAATTACGGAAAAAGACAGGGTTTCAAGACAGCTTACGAAATGCTTATGAGTTACAAGGATTCTTACAAGATAAACTCAACAGGAGAAAGACTAGCTGATAACGAAATTGGTATTGTTACAAATAAAGAACCTGAACAGGAGATTAAAGATGGAAATCAACAAGACTGAAGAAAAGGACATAGAAGATGTACAGAAAATATTGCATTCAGTAATTGACGAACTCCATAAAGATGATAATCATGAAGTAAGACAAAGTTATAAAGCTAATTACACGATTGAACATATGCAATCAATGTTAAAAGAAGAAGGTTCAGTCTATCTTACTGTAAAAGATAATGATAAAGTGATTGGATTTATATTCGGCTGGCAATTCTACGGTATAGGCAATATCCACTGGATGGGCCTGTTAGAAGAATACAGAGGAAAAAAAATATCAACATTAATGATGGATGCTGTGTTCAAAGAATTTGAAAAACATAACTGTTACAAGGTTGACTTGTTCACTTACCCAAAACTTACAGAGTTCTATGAGAAACATGATTTTAAGAAGATATCTAACATAGAAAATCAATTCAACATAAACTTAAACTATATGGTAAAAAAATTAAGAGAACCTACAATTAAAGAAGCAACAAAAAAGATAAGAGTGACTGGTGAAGGAGGTCAGGGTGTAAAACTCCTAACATACATTCTAAGTAATATCTTATCACAACTAAACTATAATGTGTCTCTTAATCTTGACTATGACGCAGCAGTCTATGGAGGGAACATATCAGCAGACCTCATCTTCTCTGATTATAAAATTACTAATCCAATAATAGAAGAAGCAGATATACTACTTCAACTATCTCAGTTAAACGGTAACATAATAGCAAAGAAGACAATCAGCGAAGCTGGTTTATCATCAGAGATTGAAATACCATTCAAAAAGATAGCTGCTGAAGAATTCGGAAGCCCATTGGTTGTCAACATGCTCGCTTTAGGAATATTATTAAGGCAGATAGGAATCAATATCGAAAAAGTTAACCTTATCAAAGAATTGCCGAAGAAATTCGTTAACACAAACCTGACCGCAATAAGATTCGGATTCAGTTACAGAGACACACTGGCTTAAAAATGAAACTCAAAGAATATCAGGGAAAAGAATTGTTTAAGAACAAAGGAATCAGTATTCCCGAGAATTTCCTTGTAAGAGACTCAAAAGATTTTAATCAGGATAATCTTTCTCATATAAAAACTGATGAAGTAATTGTTAAAGCGCAAGTATTATCAGGAAAAAGAAAAAAGTCTGGTTTGATTGTCTGTGTCCTGAAAAAAGACACAAAAGAAACAGCAAAATTCATATTCAACAAAGGCGTAGATGAAATCTTAATCGAAGAAGAACTAGATATTCAGAAAGAAGTATATCTTTCAATAACAATCGATCGATTTTCTAAGTCCTACTGTCTTCTTTTCTCTGAAGAAGGAGGAATAGACATTGAAGAGTTAAGCGAGAAACAACCAGAGAAAGTGATCAAAATTCCTTTCTATGAGATTGATGAAGAACTATTATCAAAATTAAATGAAAAGATAAATAACCAATTCGTAAGAGAACAAGTAAACGATATAATAAAAAAATTATTTTCATTAATGAAAGAAATTGACGGAGAATTAGTTGAGATCAATCCATTAATCTTAACCAAGGACAACAAACTGATTGCAGCAGACGCTAAGGTTATCATTGATGACAATTCTTTGTTTAGACATGAAGAATACATCAGCATGAAACAACAGAACCTAACTGACACCGAGAAGAAAGCAAGTGAACACGGACTAAACTATGTAGACCTTGATGGAGACATAGGAATAATTGGTAACGGAGCAGGTCTTGTAATGTCAACGCTTGATGTAATCAATCATTTTGGAGGTTCTGCCGCTAACTTCCTTGATGTAGGTGGCGGCGCTTCAGTTGAGAAGATGGAAAAATCATTAGAACTAATTTTATCAAAGAACATCAAAGGAATATTCATAAACATCTTTGGAGGCATCACAAGATGCGATGAAATAGCACAAGGAATTGTCAACCATGTCAAAAACAATCAAATAAAAGTTCCGATTGTCATAAGAATGATAGGGACCAACGAAGACAAGGCAAAAGAGATTCTTGAACAAAACAATATATCATTCATCGATTCAATGGAAGAAGGAGTTAAAAAGATAGTTGAACAAATAACTAAAACCTAACAGGTTTTAGGTACAATGAAATCTTAGATTTCATGTACAAGAAATGCATTGCATTTCTTTGTATTAAAAATTATAGGGAGAATTTTAAATAACATGTCAATCTTAATCAATAAACAGACAAAAGTAATTGTACAAGGAATTACAGGCAATCAAGGCAGTTTCCACACTAATTTAATGAAAGCTTATGGGACCCAGATTGTTGCAGGTGTAACACCAGGCAAACAAGGCCAACTAGTTGAAGACATTCCTGTATATAATACAATAGAAGAAGCATTAAAAGAGCATGAAGCAGATTATTCAATTATATTTGTTCCTGCAAAATTCACTAAAGCGGCTGCTATTGAAGCTCTTAACAACAACCTGAACATCGTAATCATAACAGAAGGCGTTCCAATCCATGACACAATTGAAATCATGAAATTAGCCAAAGAAAAAGATCTTATAGTTATAGGACCAAACTGTCCAGGGATGATTACGCCAGAAGAATCAAAGTTGGGGATAATGCCTGGACATATCTTCAAGAAAGGCGAAGTTGGTATGATTTCAAGATCAGGCACATTAACTTATGAGATAATAAATGAACTGACAAGGAACAACATAGGGCAAAGTTCTGTAATTGGAATAGGTGGTGACCAGATAATAGGCTTTAATTTCATTGATGCGCTAAAACATCTTGAGAATGATGATGATACTAAAAAAATTGTTATGATCGGTGAAATTGGTGGCAATCTTGAAGAAAAGGCAGCAGAATTCATCAAGGACAATGTAACAAAGCCTGTTGTCGCTTACATTGCTGGCAAGACAGCACCAAAAGGGAAGACAATGGGGCATGCAGGAGCAATCATATCAGGCAAATCAGGAACAGCTGAATCAAAAACAGCTGCTTTAGAAAAGGCAAATGTTAAGGTAGCGAACTTACCATCAGAAATTGTTAAATTACTTAATCAATAATTCTTTAGAAAAATAGTTAAATATAATTAATAATATTAATTTGTATGAAACAAATCTTGTTAAAGTTATTACTGGCTTTTTCTTCGCTCATTATGTTCTTAATTGTAGTTGAATCAGCATTATATTTATTTGATATCAATTCTCAACAGACAGAAATATTGCATGAGTTTTACAACAGTGGAGAATCTGCACCAATATTACAAAAGATACCCAGATTTAAAAGTATAGAGAAGAATATGATAACCAACGATATAAAACCAATAAACAAAGATGAGAATATTTTTCATATTATAATATTAGGTGGATCATCAGTTGATTTGCTTAAACTAAACGAAGAGATCATGCTTCAAGAACTTAGAAAACAATTACCGTATGTAGAATTCCAGCTTACTTTCTTCGGATACGCAGGACAAGGAACTCCTTTGCTTGCTTCGTTATTTAATTACTTCATAAGTCAGACTAATCCTGACTTGATATTCATTTATTCAGGTCATAACGAATTTGAACAACAGATCTTCATAGACATTCTTGCTAAAAGAAATAAAGTTGATAATTTCTTAAGCAAACTTAGATTTTACAGACTCTATAAAGATATTGTATATGATATTGGAAAAAGGTATGTAATTGATACAATCAAAGAAAAAAGAGAGAAATACCTTCTTGAAGAGGATTCAGTAAGATATCAATGGGGAAGACTAAGGACACAGAAAGACAAAGAAGAGGTTTACAATTTATTCAAAGATAACATTGAATATATGATATTACAAAGCAAAGAGTATCATATACCTATCATTTTATCAACAGTTTCCTCAAACATTTATTCACCGCCTTATGGTTCATTATATTTCAACCAGGAAGATATTTACCCGGCATGGGAAGGACCGGCAAAGTTGCCCGACACAGCAACAGTTGAGAGATGGTCTGAGAGATTGATAGATAATAGACATAAAGAAGAATTAGATATGTTAAACAACGCGCTTTTGTTGATTGAATCAAGTCAGACTGAAGAAGCAAAAGAGATTTTTGACAAGTTGAAAAGAACAGTATCTGAAGAAGACCCATTTATGCAATATTTCCTTGGCCAATATTATTACAAGAACAAGGATTATGCAAAAGCAAAATATCATTTTCAAAAAGCGATAGATAATGATGCAGAACCGCACAGGGCAGATAGTATGATTAATAAAGCAATTAAAGATCTGACAAAGTCTTATAACATTCCATTAATAGATGTAAGAAAGATAATTGAAGACAACTCACCGCATAGTATATCTGACTATTCTTTATTTAATGACCATGTTCATCTGAAGGGTAAAGGCAACGAAATTTTGATTAAAGAATTTGTAAATATCCTAAAAGAGCAGATTATGACCATTGAGACTACGCAAAAATAGTAAAACATATAAATTAAGTTTGTTTCAATAGTATTTACGTTGGGGGATTTTATTTATGTATAATAGATATTTATTATTGTTTATAGTAACTTTATTGACAATATCAACAGTGTCTGCTACAGAAGATGTTTTGCTGGGTTCAGATGCAAAAGATATTTCTTTATGTGGTTGTTCTAATATCAATAATACTATCTTAATCAAGAACACAGGTGATGTTGTAACATCATATGTTCTGTCTGCAGAAGGTTCTGGGGCAAGATTTAGTTCTTTAAGGAATCCCTTAAGTTTAACTCTGCAACCAGGTCAGAAACTAAGACTAATCAATAATATCAATCCAATCTGTGGCATACAGGGTGATTACGACCTTTACATACGCGTGAAGTCAGATAATGTTGATAAAGTGATTTCTCAGACACTCTCAGTTGACAAATGTTCTAATGTAGGTATTGAATTAGACAAATATGAAAAGACAATCAACCCATGCGATAAAACGACATACGAGATTACATTAACAAACACAGGATTTCATAATGAACAATACAGCTTTGACATTGAACCATTATACTCACATCAGTTCACTGCAAACAATATAGAATTGAGAGCAAGGCATAAAGCAATATTATATCTAAACTTAGAGCCATGCTTTGATTATGGCGAGGAAGACATAACACTAATAACAAAAACATTAAACAGCAAACTGACAGCAAGTACACCATTAAAGATAAATACAATAGAACCATACTTGTTCAGTACAGAAGAAAAATCTTTCTGTGAAACAGATGAGATCCGGGTTCCAATCAGAATAAAAAATCTTGCCACAAAAGATAAGACATTCACATTAAGCATTGAAGAAAACAATTTTACAAACCTAGAAGAAACAACTGCAACAATCTCACCTAACCAATTATCAATTACCCAGTTAACAGTAACACCTTCAATAGATTCAGTAGGAGAACATAATCTATCGCTTAAAATTATAAATAATAATATCGAATCAACAGAATATATTCCTTTTGAGATCAAACAATGTTCATCAATCGAGCTAACTTCTGCAGATGTTGAAGAAGTAATCTGCGAAAAAACAGAATATAATGTAGATATAACTAACAATGGCAATCTGACTGAAGACATCTCATTCTCGGTTTTAGGTTCAGATTACGCAACTTTATCTCATGAAGCACTTACTATTGCACCTGGTGAAGATGATAGTATAAAACTGACAGTAGAGCCTACAAAATCAGAAGAGACAACCATCACTGTTAAAGCAGAACTAAAAAATGGTCTTGTCAAAGAACAAACATTCCAATTATCTACAAAGAATAAGAATGAATGTTACAACGCTAAACTATCAGCAAAGAATTTCAAAAGTGGACAGCAAGGAGAACTAAAGATAACAAATAAAGGATTCAAACAAGCAACCTATGAACTATCAATCAATTCTGATGACGTAACAATAGAACCAAGTCAGATTACACTTAATTCAGAAGAAAGCGGCACAGTAAACATTATTCCTAAAGAAGAAATAGCAGGCTTATCAAAGATTACAATAACCGCAACATCAAATGAACAGACATACACAACAAGCGTCAAGATAGGTGAGTCAATCATTATCAAGAACACAAAACATTTTGCAAAAAAAGCAGTATTATTTGGATTAAGCAAAGTAAAACAATATATTCTTTATGTAGCAGCTGGAATTGTTGGACTAATAATCTTACTTTTCATAATACTTAAAGCACTTTCAAGCGAGCACGTAACACCACTTAAGACAATAACAACACTTATCCTACTAGCAGCAATAGGTGCTGTTTATTATTACTGGAAAACAATCTCGCCTCATTTTTGGTTGTATATCAACTATGTGATTGGTGGCTTTAGTGCACTTATCATCCTTATAATTATCTTAACACTAATTGGCAGAGGAAGAAAACCAGAAGATAAAGAAGATAAGAAAGAAAAAGAAGAGCCAGAACCTGAAGAACTAATTGAAAAGAAAGTAGAAACAAAGAAAGAACCTAAAAAAGAGGTTAAGAATAATGAAGAGACACCTGCAATGTTCCAGGAAAAAGATGCTGAAGAGATTGAGCTTTTCCCTGAATTTGAAGATTTGTCAGGCATAAAATATGTTGTATTGGCCCTAATCATACTTGGAGCTGTATTATTCTTATTCAGTAGCGCTTTAATCCCATTATTAGTTGCATATTGGAAATTCATTGCACTAGGCATATTCGTACTTTTACTAATAATAACTGTCCTTAACCAATTATCCGAAAAGAGCAGTAGAATATCCAAATATATCCTTACAATCCTGATAATAGTGGCAGTAATATCTTTTATGTATGTGAAGAATCCTGCAGCAGGCCATTTATTATCACAAACACTTGAGAATGTTAAGTTCAACTTAGGTCATATCCCTGAATGGACATCATTATATCTCAACTACATTATAATAGGAGTCATAATACTTATTATCATAATACTATTCTTAAGGCTTAGCAATGAAGATAATCTGAATGGAGAGAATAACAAAAAGAAAACAACTTCAAAGATATCAAAGAAAACAGTAAGCAAAAAAACAAAAAAGAAACCTGCTAAGAGGAAAAAGAGCAGGAAGAGATAATTCTCATATAATATTAAGGAAATGTAGTAATGCACCTGATACAAATATAAGGATAAAAAACGACGCAATAGGCCAATTCATCTTGATAGTATATTCAGGTTTTCTGTCACCCATCTTCTTCGCTTTCATTGTCATAAGCACTATCAATATTCCGTCAATTCCACCTGCCACAACACCAGTCATAGCAATTATCTGTATAAAATCAGTAACATTTAACAGGCCTATAACAAAAGGTATTATACATGTAAGAGCCCATGCAACATTCTTGTTTATCTTATAATCAAAAATATACATCTCCTTTAATGCAAGAGCCAAAGTTAAGAATGAAGTGAGCATAGCAAACACAGCAAACAAATTGCCAAACAAAAACATGCTCTGCCCTAAAAGATTACCTAACGCAATTGTAGCTATCCGCTCATTAGGATTAATTGAGTTAAAATAATCCAGTCCGACAACTCCAACAACAACAAAAGAAAACAACAAGTAAGCTACTATTGGAATTAATGATCCAAATATAATCGCTTTTTTAAGGCTTTTAAGATTTCCTTTGAGTTCCTCTTTCATCTCAGGTACAGCTACAAAACCAAGATAAGAAAACAGGATAACTCCATATGGGAGAAACATCTTACTCATGCTAAAATGGTTTAGATTATTAAGATTTACATGCTTAAAAGATAATACAACAAGTATAAATATAATCAATAATACTATTGAACTTAATACCAATTCAGAATTCTCAACAGCCTTAAGCCCAAAATAGATTATAGTAGATACAAGTATAAAGAAACCGATATTGTAATAAAAAGGATTCCCTCCAAATATTGAGGACAAAGTATAGCTTTCCCCTATGAAGTAAGCGATTAATGCACCGTATATGCCTATGATCATCGAGACCGCCATGATTACTTTTCCTGTCTTACCAAGATATTTCTCACAATACCCTGTCATCTGATGATTGCCTTTTGTCCTAAGCACAATCTCACCTACGTAAAGAAAGACAAACATAACTATAATGCCTAGTACAATTATAGTCACTAAAGATGATAAGAATCCTGCCTGTGCAACAACATATGGGATTCCTAGCACACCTGCACCGATTATCGTCCCAATCAATGTTGCTATTGCATGAAGATAATGTTTCATGAGCTATTCCTATGATTAGTAATTAATAAATCTATTGTTTTGATTGATATTTTAGTTAATGCCTTCAGAAAGAAGATGAGCATGGATAATTATTTTTAATTTTAAAAAACGTTAATAAATAAAATGAAACTCCCTAGACTAAAGTCTAGGGTATCTTTTGACATACTCTACGCTTTTCCAAGATTCCATTCTCCTTGACTCTCTGATATGTAACGTTGAATTGTTTCAAAACTGACATTACCAACACTTCTAAAGAACTTACCTTTACTCCAAATCATTGGAGTTTTAGTAAGGAACTTAAACTTTCTTCTCAATATTCTTGAGCTTATTCCTTTAAAAAGTTGTAATGCTTGGCTTACACTTATTGTTGGAGGTAGTTCAACAAATAGGTGTATGTGATCTGGCATTACTTGCAGTTCATATATCTTACATTTATATTGATATGATATCAATCTTATTGCGCCTTCGCATATTCTTTTTGTGTCTGAGTATTTTAAGAATTTACTTGAATATTTTGGTTTCCATACGAAATGGAATGCATTCTGACCTACCGAATGAGGTCGATGTATTAATTTAGTCATATTATCACCTTTAGAAATTTTTATATAGCTAAAGCTATAAAGTTAATATTTGCGGGAAGTTAGATCATACCTACTCGCTTTGTTAGCTCAAAGGTTTGACGCTATACGTATAGTGTTCAAAACCTGTTAATGGTTTTGGTCTACTTCCAGCTCTTCATAGCTTAAATGTATTATAGAATTAGTTTGATAAAAGCTTACGCTTTTATGAGGCTCCTTTCAGTCACCCACTTGTTCATCTCCACACTAAAGTGTGGAATTGTATCCTCAAGTGAATGTAATAAATC
>Ga0187833_10001403_pt1 | contig 27495 bp, 23 predicted proteins | sample ETNtaG_37_FD_167968 | JGI IMG/M metagenome (GOLD analysis project Ga0187833, IMG submission 167968) | Marine microbial and viral communities from oxygen minimum zone, Eastern Pacific Ocean - ETNP2014_SV_400_PacBio MetaG (Illumina Assembly) | ecosystem: Environmental > Aquatic > Marine > Hypoxic...
GCCTCTATCGCCTATGCGTCAGGCAATTGCTCGAGTCACAGTTCGATCGAAGACTGAATCGCCTCATTATTACGTGACCCATGAAGTAAACATGGGTGCTGCAATGACTTTTCGGTCCCAGTTGAATGAAGCTCTCGATGATGGTGTAAAGGTATCTGTTAACGACATGGTTCTAAAAGCAGTTACTACAGCGTTGTTGAAGTATCCCAAGTGGAACTCTTCATTCGATGGCGATAAGCTCGTGGGACACTCTGACATTAATCTTGGTGTTGCGATAGCGCTTGATGAAGGCCTTATCGTCCCTGCGGTGATTGGCATCCAAAATATGTCATTAACAGAGATTTCTCAGGCTGTTCGTGATTTGGGCAGGCGAGCACGAGGTGAAGACGGCACACTTACACAGGATGAAATGACAAAAGGAACGTTTGGGACTTCAAATCTCGGAATGTTTGGGACCGATACATTCGCAGCAATCATTGTTCCGCCAAATGCTGGAATAATTGCAGTTGGTGCTGTCAAAGCGAAGCCTATCGTCAATAATGGCAACGTTGAGGTTGGGCAAACGATGAATGCGACGATTTCTGCTGACCACCGAGTGGGCGATGGGGCAGAGGCTGCCATTTTCCTCAGTGAATTTCAGAAAACCCTCGAAAACCCTGTTCGTCTAATGCTGTGAGCGCCAGACAACTTTATTATCGAGTCAATTCCCATCAGGCGAGTGCTTTTTGTAAAAACGACCGAACTCCTCGCAAGATTGTGGGGCAGTCTATAGGCTAATAAACGATGTACGTACGTGAAATATTTACTACGGATGAGCGAGCAATACTCAGTCGTTTTTTTACGAACATCGATGGTCCGGTATTCGCTCTTATCAATCTCCCAGAGGTTGTAAAAAGTGCGTTATTTGCTCGTTATAGCCGATCCCATAAATCGTTACGTCGCTTGTTTTTGGATGAATTTTACGATCAAACTGAGATACCGATTGAAAAATTAAATGATTCAACTGCTAATGCCGATGCAGTATCACTTGATCGTGCGCAGGGACTGTTCGACCGAGTTTTCTCAGAGTATGGCGACGACTCTGTCGCGCAACTCGGTGGTGCCCACATTGCATGTGAACAGGCATCGAATATTCTTACCAAGGTTTTGGAATGGGGACGATTGGCTGCGTATTTGGAGCAGTCAACGCGTTACATTTTTTACGATCAGAAGCTGGGTGATCGCTATCGATATATCGTTCCACCTGAGATCGAAAGCGGAAAAATCGCTTCGCGTTATAAAAACACCCTAGATTGGTTGTTTGACGAGTATTCGCAGTTAGTTCACACATGTGTGACTTTTTACGAGAATCAGTATCCCAGACAACCTGATGATTCGAGGTTCATATATAACGCATCCATTAGGGCTAAAGCATGCGACGTGGCGCGTGGGCTGTTACCAGCGTCGACATACTCAAATGTTGGGATATTTGCTACTGGTCAGGCTTATGAACATCTGCTCATAAGGATGAATAGTCATCCTTTAGAAGAAGTGCGTGAATATGCTGAGAAAATATTGGTTGAGCTGCGAAAAGTGATTCCATCTTTTATGAAGCGTGTGGATTTGCCCAACCGTGGAGGGGCGTGGTCACAATATTTGAAGGAAAATCATAATGCGATGGAGCGGATTGCATTGAGTATTAATTCAGACCCCGATCCCATCTGCGAAGTATCCCTGGTTGAATGGGACGGAGATGCAGAGAAAAAGATTGTTGCGGCGGCTTTGTATGCACACACAGATCTTCCCGATACTCAACTTCAAACCGTTGTCGATAATATGACTGATTCTGAAAAAAGTGAAGTGATTAAATCGTACGTTGGTCATCGTCAGAACCGACGTCATAAGCCAGGTCGTGGTATGGAGCGATCCTTTTATAGATTTGACGTATTGTCCGATTTTGGCAGTTTCAGAGATCTGCAACGTCATCGTATGTTGACTATTGACTGGCAACGGCTAGGAGTCAAGCACGGGTATTCAACCCCACCCGCGATCCACGAGGTTGGGTGGTCACAAAGATGGAATGACGCCATGGGGCGGATATCTGATTTTCATGCTGTGGTAATGAATGATCACGGATCCGAAGTTGCACAGTATGTAGTGCCGTTTGCTTTCAAACTTCGATATTCGATGCAGTTCAATGTTCGTGAGGCTTTTCATATTCTGGAACTACGTACAGCTCAGCAGGGTCATCCGGACTATCGAAGGGTGTGTCAAAGGATGCACACCCTTATTCGGGATAAAGCAGGTCACAAGGCTTTGGCCGATGCAATGTCTTACGTCGATCACGGATCATATGACTTGGAACGGCTTGAATCTGAACGTCGCGCGGAGAACCGTCGCTCGGCTTCAGCCGATTAACTTTCGTCAGTCGGTTGATTGCACCGTTTCTTCGTCATAGTCCAGGCAGGAATAAGCGCTAGGAAACATATGACTGCACCATACTGGTAAAACCGAGTAAACACTTTCATGCCGGCATCCACAGCGCTATCCGCTATGTGTTGTTGCACATTGGGATCGATTGAGAAAGCGGGTATGTCTACAAGCAACTCATGAAATTGTGCCGTACCTAGTGCGGTCATTACAGCTAATCCGGAGATCATTCCTATCATTCGTGAGGAAATGAGCAAGGCAGATGCAATGCCGCGCTGGCCGCTGTTAACTTTCCCGAGGGCAGTTTCCGTAATTGGTGATATAACTAGTCCCAGCCCTAGACCTGTAATAGCTAGGTGGATGGTTAGCATGGGTTCTGCGATATTTAAAGTCCACTCTGACATCAGTAAGAATCCCATGCCAGTAATAATGGTTCCTATTATTACTGGGCTGCGCTCCCCTATCCGTTGGGTGATGTAGCCTCCAATCAAAGCCCCAAAACCTATAGCTACTGTCATTCTCAAAAGTTGCAGTCCGCCTTCTAATGGAGATTTTTCCAACACGGTGGCCGCCAGTAATGGCACTGTGACCATGCCAATTATTAACGCAGCCCCGATGAGGAAATGAGTCACGTTCGCAAGGTTGAATGATAGGAGTTTGAACAGATTTTGAGGAAACAAAGCGTCGCGGGAGCGGTTGTTCATCAACAGGAGAAGTAGCACTAGCCCAATAGTCAGTGTTAGTGAGATAGCCATGAGTGTATCCGGATGGCCTAAGCGAACAAGCCCGACGGTTAACAGTGTTAGGGCAGCTGCGAAAATAAGTCCGGTGGGAATATCTACACGTACATTGGTCCGCTTGCCTGGAGGATTTTTCATGATCCAGATCGACGCAGCTATTGTTAAAGGAATATTCAGCCAGAATGCCCATTCCCATGAAAGCCAGGTCCCTATTCCTCCTCCCCAGATAGGCCCGAAAACTGCTCCTGCTTCGGCACTTGCACCTATCAAACCGTATGCGATTGCTCGGTGCTTACCGTCCACTAGTTCGCCTGCAGCTGCGATGGTTATAGGAATCACGGCGCCTCCACCGATTGCTTGAAATATGCGTGTTCCGATAAGCCAGTTATATTCAGGATCTCCACCGTAAAGCCACCCTGGGATTTCAGGGGAAACTGCAACCAAAACAGACCCAATTGAAAAGACCGTCATTGCAAGTAGAAACGCTCGCCGATAACCGGCCCGGTCCGATATACGTCCCATCAGAGGCATTGCGGCTGTGTAACCGATCAAATAACCCGTGATCGACCAAGAAGCACGATCGAGCTCACTCACTCCTACTCTTAGATCGGCCATCATTTCCGGTAAAAGCGTTACAACTACAGTCTGGTCATCTGCCGCGATGAAAACACCGAAACACAATGGCAGTATGAGTTTGTAGGGGGATATGAAATGACCTAATCGTATGCGCATCGTTTAACTTGGTGGTTGGAGCGATACTTTTGCGTTGAAATTGGATAGTGTTATGACTCGAATCGTATTTGATTCATCTTCTGGTTGAACAATCCCAGTGATGACAATTTTTTTCAGAAAATAGCTTTGTGCATCTAGGGTCAGGCTTACATCTGGCATTGCTTCTTTCTGGACCTCCCCGACGATTGCGGTAAGCGTGATCGCAGGGATTTGCCCTAGAATGATCAGTTCATTGCTTACTTGTTCGTTCTCTTCATACCGCCCGTTTTGGGTCTCCCCGAGAATATCGGCCACCAACTTGACGGGGTCTAGAAACGAGAAAGGGCTATCCTCTGGGGCAACCTGTGACCACATTCCGGTAAGTGGATTCGTCATCCACGTTTTGTCGTTAATGACAATCGCTTCTACACGGACAAATGCACGTCCGATTTTTGCTTCAGCATTAATATCAAAGCCATTTGACGTAACAATCCCGCCTGCCTTTGTCATTTCGAGTGAACCTGCGAGAGTCGTGAATCCTTGGGGGTGGGTTAATTCGAAACTGAAATTATTAAGGTCCTGCATCGCCGTGCGGGATAAATCCACCGCTTGGGCTGGCGTTACGAGGGAGACGGTTGGTTCCTCAACAACCATACGATTCGAACACCCCAGGGCGATGGCGCAGAATAACGCAGTGGCTGTCATGTAAACGAAAGGTATGTGATGTAAATGAACAGTCATCTTGTGTGCATTTGCAGCCTAACCAAAATTGTCGGGTACCAGTCAATCAAGGTGGTCTTGCAAAATTAGCTCTAATCGAATTTAAGGATCACTGCAGTCCCGTATAAAGCCGCATTTATCGCATCTGAGTTTGCAGTGGAGATCGACCAACTGAGATTGACAGCGATCACATATCCAAATCTTAGTTTCTGAATTTCCATTCATATGCGCTCAGGTCTTACGATCTGGGTTTTTGCTTCGAACAGTTTTGTTTTACTCATGTTAAGAATTCCCAGCGGTGACCTTAGTGTTTTTGATAGTACAAAACCGTAACCTATGGATCACATGTGAGGTTGATTCCGTGCTATTGGCATGTTGGGAGTTATCAAGTCAATCAGTTGTCGCTCAAATGAAGTGGGGTAGTGGTGCTTACTAACTTAACGTTCATTAACTGGTCCGACAGTCAGAGTTAGCTTGCTGCTACGGTCGGGATGAAGTTACCAGCCCTAGGCTTTGCTAACTTTCTGAATTTTCTTTTCCCTGAGCGGTTAACGACTTGAGTTTACGCAGCGCGCTTTCTGCCTGCTCTGTATTTGATCCGGCGGGAGCGCGGTCGAGGAACTGGGTTAGGGAATCAACGGCATCACCAAAATTACCTACCTTGGTCTGCAAGTGCGCCAGTTCACTCAAGTTGCCTAAGTTTGAAGGATCGAGCAGCTGAATTCGTTCTGATGCCGAAAGGGCAAGTTCGTATCGCTTATGTTTTTCGTACGCGACCTTGAGATTGCTGATAAGCCTACGGAGTATGGTTCTCTTGTTTGTGGGACGTAGGAATTTGCGTTCCAGGTCGTCGAAGTCGCCGCCATCTACTCTGTCTTTCCCGAGTATGCTGACAATACATTCTTTTCTTGAGAGCAAGCCGCCTCGATAGAAAGGATCAACGTAAAGTTTGTCATCACCATCGCCGACCGCCACCACGAAGTGTTTGCGAAGTGATATGCCATCCACTAATACTCCAGCAGTTTTTGCGACTTCCATGTAGAGGATCGAAAGGGCAACTGGGCTTCCTGTTTTTTGGTCAATCACTTGGTTTATGTGGTTGTTATTGGGATCGAAATAATCTTTGGTATTGCCTTTGAAGCCCGCTTCTTCGAAGATAACGTCGTACATGACATCAACGAAGTCGTATATTGAGTGGTGAGCGGTGAGGTGAGATTTTACTTGTACACCTAACTTAGCGATAAGGCCCTGATAGGCCACGACGTCGAGATCAGGAAACTCAGCAGCCGCTGCGTTTAGACTAGCTGACGAGAGGTTAATCTCATCATCTGGGCATCTGATGGCGCGAGCAAAATTTTCTTTAGGATTTGACGGGGTGGTTCCCAAAACTGATGAATTGTTCCTGTGTTTAAAACAAGCCTTTTCAAATCGAATTAGCCGCATTCTAGCTGTGACCCGGTCAAGCCGCAAACGTTGTAGGCGTGGTAATTGCCACATGATTTGACATGATCCCTAGAGGTTGCAAAACTTGTGAGTAGGTGAAGTTCGTAACTTCGCTGGCGTTGTTCGCAACGCACAGGGGTGCTCGGGTAGCCGGGCTGAGATGGTAGACAATGAGACTTTGCCAACCCTTGAACCTGATCTGGGTAATGCCAGCGTAGGGAAACGGCCTGGTGCCATATCCAAGCGTGTTTTACTCAGAGTGACAAATAGCCCTGAATAATTGCGTTATAACAATGAGTTCCTGTTCTCAGAAATTGGTGTTGGACAACGGTGTGACTTCTCTCGATGATGGTGCTTTATTAACCGTTTCCGGAGTTGGATTTGATTACCAGAGCATTCCAGTTCTCGATAATGTTGACCTGTCGGTAAACCGGGGAGAATTTGTGGCGCTCGTTGGGCCTTCTGGATGCGGTAAGAGCACGCTTTTGAATCTGATTTCTGGACTTTTACCTCCAAGTACCGGAAGTATAAGTGCTAACGGTATCGTTGATTCTCCAGGGCGATTAGGCAATGTTTCGTACATGCAGCAACGGGACCTTTTATTGCCGTGGCGGACGATCTCTGAAAACTGCCAGCTTGGGCTGGAACTGCGAAACATTTCTGCGGATACATCAAAGGCCCTAGTTCAAGAACTTGCCAAATCATTTGGTCTGTCGGACGTACTTGAGTATATGCCCTCACAGTTATCTGGTGGAATGCGCCAGCGAGCTGCCCTGATGCGTACGGTCTTGCCTGATAATCATGTGTTGCTCCTTGATGAGCCGTTCGGAGCTCTCGATGCAATAACCCGCAACGTGTTACAGAAATGGTTGCTTAGTGTGTTAACTCGCACTGACAAAGCTGTTCTGTTGGTTACTCATGACGTAGAGGAAGCAATCTTGCTTGCTGATCGGGTAGTCATTATGGCAAGTGATCCGGGTCGAATAGTCGCTGAAGTGGATGTGAGGTTAGTTGGTTCCAATATTGAATCTTCATTTACGTCACCAGCTTTTGTGGAACTAAGGAAAAACATTCTGGCATTGCTTGAGAGACGGGGCGTATCTTCGTAATGCGTTTAATCCATAACTACATGTGGCAGGCTGTTAAGAATTGGTATCCGGCGATTTTGACTTTTGCGGTATTGATTGTAGTTTGGGAATTGTGCGTCTGGTTTCTTGAAATCCAAAGGTGGCTGCTTCCTCCGCCGACGATTATTTTTCAAGAATTAATCGACTCGATAGGACTTTTAACCCGACACGCCGGAATCACGGTGGTGGAAATAATTATGGGATTTGCTGTGTCGTTGATGATTGGGGTCGCTCTTGCCTCGGGAATTGTGTGGTCTCGTGCGATGGAGCGATCAGTCTATCCAATTATTATTGCGTCCCAAACGATACCTATATTCACTTTGGCTCCTCTTCTTATCATTTGGGTTGGCACAGATATTATGTCGAAAGTCATAGTTGTAGTGCTTTTCACATTTTTTCCTCTGGTAGTTAGTCTTGTTACGGGTTTACGTTCAGTCGATTCAGAATCGGTCGACATGTTTCGGACACTTGGTGCAACTAATGCACAAATTTTTAGAAAATTAATGATCCCAACAGCGCTGCCTAATTTTTTTGCCGGGATGAAAGTGGCAGCAGTGGTATCGGTGATCGGCGCGGTTATCGGCGAATGGGTTGGAGCGAGCGGCGGACTTGGGTGGCTTATGAAGTTATCGGGCCCACAATTTCAAACGGCTAGAGTTTTTGCTGCAATAGTGGTTTTGTCTGTGGTGGCGATCACCCTATTTGCGGTAATCGTTGCCATAGAAAAATGGTCATTGCGTAAATACCCATCGACTTTGAATCAGGCTAAGAATTTAGGAGAGTAATGAAAATTATCTTTTTGTACGTTGTATGTCTCATATCGATGGCCGTTGTGGGTTGCAGTGATAGCGATACGGAATCTCAAGAGCTGATACTGACATTGGATTGGTTTCAAAATGCTAACCATGCAGGGATCTACGTGGCAGTGGACAAAGGATTCTTTGCCGAAGAAGGTTTGAATGTTGTCGTAGAACCACCAGCGGACCCTACGGCTATTCTCAGCCTGGTCGCAAGCGGAGATAGTGACTTTGGAATGTTTTACCAACCGGATCTGATGCAGGCTCGTAATGCAGGCGTGCCAGTTCTAGCCGTAGCGGGTGTGGTGCAACGTCCGCTAAATTCGATGATGGCCCTGCAGTCGTCGGGGATCGACCGGCCTGGTAAATTGGCGGGTAAGAAGGTGGGATATCCTGGAATTCCTTGGAATGAAGCGATGCTGACAACCATGCTTGAGACGGATGGATTATCTAGAGAGGATGTGGAATTGGTGGATGTAGGATTTGCCTTGTCCCAGGCTTTGCTTTCTGGCACGGTGGATGCAGTAGTGGGTGCCTACTGGACTCACGAGTTGATCGTGATGGAAAACGAGGGCCATGTTGCAAATGTAATTCTTCCAGATGAGTGGGGGGTTCCCACGTATTACGAATTGGTTTTAGTCACATCTGAAAAGACGGTTAGAGATCGACCTGAAATGGTTGAGAAATTCGTCAAAGCATTTAGTAAAGGTTATGAGCGTGCATTATTAGATCCTCAAGGGTCTATCGACACGTTGTTAAGTATGAATCCCGATGCTGAAATTGATGAATCGGTGGATCGTGCCGGGGTCGAGCTTATCGTTCCATTATGGCAATCAGAAAACCAGCCATTCGGTTCCTTGGTTCCTGAACGGTGGACGTCGTTTGCTGACTGGATGAAATCGAAGGGTTTGATCGATGAATCACTTGAACCCACCGCAGCATACGATTCGAGTTTTACTGAGCAGTAATTTGCAGTTCTGTGAAAGGTTTTATACCAAAGCCTGTTCGCAGTTAGAAACGCCGTTGTGGGTACGATAAATGTCCACTATGACCTGTTTCATCGACTTTGTAGACTTCTCCGCCCGTAAATGTCACGAATAATGTGCTGAGTGATGTTCCACCATAGGTGCAGTTTGTTGGGCTTTCTGCTGGGGTCGGGTGTGTCCGGACGACTCGCCCGGATGGTTCGAATTCGTAAATCATTGACCCGGGGCCGGCCGAAGAGGATCCGGCCGTCGCTATAATCATCCCCGAGGAAGTCAGGGTCATTCCGTCGATACCGCGACCTTGGCCGAAATCGTGAAGGATTTGGTAGTCACCCAAAGTTCCATCGGTGTTTACCGGATAAGCAAGCAAACGGCGTGGTTCAGAGGGTTCGAATGGAGCATCGGCCACAAATAATGTTTTCTGGTCTATTGAAAAAAGAACCCCATTTGGCTTATAGGTATCGACGGTAACTCTGAGGGTATTCCAATTACCTCCAAATGCGTGCTCGGCCATGTAGATTGATTCTTCATCCAGGTTGTTGGGATTGCTTGAGTAGTTTGGGTCCGAAAAGTAGACGCGGCCGTGCTGGTCGATTGCTAGATCATTTGGCCAGTTTAAAGTCTCCCCCTCCAGGCCTTCACTGATAACCATTGGGTTGATGTCAGGGGTTTCGGGGTCTATCTTCGTAACTCTATGAGCTCCGCCTTCACAGGCGAACAGTTGACCTTGCCTATCAAAAGTCATTCCATTTGTTTCACCAGTGCTCTTACGCCATATGGATATATCATCGTTTTTCGGATCCCACCTGAAGGTGGTGCTTTTCGCGACTTCGTTGTAGAGCAGTCCCGAACCATCCCAGACAGGACCTTCGGTCAATGTCTTGTGCTTTGCAATTTGAGTCCATTTCCAATTATGCATTCGTTAAACATCTTTCCTTGATGCGGTTTTGATTCGGAGTTGATGTGGTTAGTTAGGCCACAATAAATAGCCTGTCATTCCTGTGGAATATGCGACTAACAGATGCCCTTCAATAGAAGTTATGTATAAGTCTTCACCTGCGAAAGTGCAGTTTGTGGGTCTGAGCGCAGGGGTAGGGTGAGTCTGGGTGATTCGACCTTTCTCGTCGAAGACGGTGATCATACCGCCAGGTCCTGAAATTTCCCATCCAGTGCAAGCCACGATGTGCCCATTATTTGACAGGGTCATACCATCGATACCGCGATGCGGACCGAAGTCGTGTAAAACGTCGTAAGTGCCTAATGAACCGTCACTGTTAACTGGATACGCACGTAGCTCGCGTTTTTCGTTGGCCCTGTAATCGCTTTGAGCAACATAGAGGGTTTTATAGTCTTTAGAAAATAACAGTCCATTGGGCATAGTTGTGTCGAAAGTACGACGAATAGTCTCGTATGATCCGTCCTTCTGGGGTTCCGCTGAAATTATCGATGAATGATCTATTCCTACGTCTGGTCCAACGTCGCCAACACGGTCAGAAAAATATATCGATCCAGATGGAGTTATTGCCAGGTCATTTGGGCTATTGATTCGTCGTCCGCCCAGTCGATCGACGATTGTTGACATGTCACCATTCGGGTCGAATCGAACGATCTTTCGACCGTTTCCCGCGCATCCAAATAGATTTCCTGTTGAGTCAAAATTCAGCCCGTTTGTACCTTGTGTGTCATTACGCCAAACACTGACATGCTCAGTCTTGGGGTCGTAACTCAATATCCGGTTCATAGCGATATTTGAATACAACATTTTTTTACCGTCCCAGGCATTTCCTTCAGTAATAGAACCGATGACTGGTGCAGCATTTTCGAAATTCCAGTTCATTCTCTTTATCCTTAGATTTAGGATTGTCAGTTACAACCAAGCTGATCAGCTAGATCGTGAAAATCTTTAGCGAAATAGTCGAAGTCCGGTTCAGGTTCCAGGTCAGGGTTTTTAGAGTTGCCAAATTCATTGGGGCGCGTTACCAATGCAGAGCGGAGGCCTGCGTTGATGGCGCCGCGTAGATCGCCATTATGGGCTGCCACTAGCATCACCTGCTCTGGATTCAGTCCAAGCAATTGTGCAGTACGTTGGTATGCCCATGGGTGTGTTTTGTATTTGCCGGCCAATTCGGCCGAAAGCACAGCATCCCAAGGCAGGTTTGCAAATTTAGCCATGTTTGTCAGCAGAGCAATGTTTCCGTTAGAAAGTGAGGCGACAATAAATTTTGATTTCATCCGAGTAAGTCCCTCGGTTGAATCAGGCCACCCTTTCAGTCTGTGCCAAGATTTGTTGAAGCTGACAATCTCATCTTCTCCCAGAGTGGGGAACCCATATTTTTTTATCAGGAGTTCTAATCGATCGCGGTGAATTTCATCCACGATTTTCCATTTGTCTTCGCCTGTATTCACTTTGATCATTCCGGAGTGATACCCCGCGCGCCAGTCGTCGGCGAATTGATCCCAGTCAGCTTCAACCCCGTATCTAGAACCAACCTCTTTTGCTTGGCGGGAAATAGAAGTACGCCAGTCAACGACCGTTCCGAACACATCGAACACTAGCGCCTGTATATCTTTAGCGTTCAAGAACCATCTCCCTGGAAATTAATGAAGCCGAACGTTCGTCCATGTCACCCCGAGAGCGGTATTCTATTTGCTTGGATACGCTACTCCAATGCTAATCAGTGCTTGCTCGCTACCCAAAGAGGGGATTATTGACTGTAACGAAACAACTGAAGCAAAAATATTCAACCTTATGGAACGGCGCGGTTGATCATAAATTCATCACAGAGCTCGGCGATGGAACGTTGAGTAGGGAAAGATTTTCACGTTATTTCGAACAGGATTACATATTTATCAACGACCTTGCCAAAATGGCTGGAATCGCAGTAGCAAAAGCTCCTAGCAATAAAATGGCACGTCCTGTTGAAGAATTTCTCAATGCGATTTTGGGAGCAGAAGATGCGTTGTTCATAGATGCCTTTCGAACGCTTGGTATAAATGAAACCCAATATCTTAACGCTCAAGCTCTTCCAACTACTTCGGCATTTGGGGACTTCCTTGTACGGCTGGCATACGAGGGCTCCTTCCGAGAAATATGCACGGCTATGCTAGTCACGGAGGGTGTTTACTTAGCCTGGGGCGAACGCCTTAGATCTGAAAAGGCGAATCCAGCAGCCGATGGATCCGAGCTAGGCAAGTTTTATCAAGGCTGGATTGACCTCCATAACGAAGGGGCCCTTGGTCCTATCGTTAGACATCAAACAGCAGTTGTCGATCAAGCTATGGATATCGAGATGCCGAGACTTGAATCTATATTTGAACAGGCGTTACGATACGAGGTCGCGTTCTGGGACATGGCATATAACGGTGAAACATGACAGAAAAATTGACCGTAACCACAGTACCGGTCGTGATGACAATTGCAGGTAGCGACTCGGGAGGTGGAGCCGGAATTCAGGCTGATCTTAAGACATTTGCAGCGCATGGAGTGCATGGGGCGTCGGTTGTTGCGGCTGTTACCGCTCAAAATACGATGGGTGTCTCAGCCGTGCAGGAAGTTGATATCGAAATAATCGCAGCACAAATTGATGCAGTGGTTCAAGATATGCATCCAGTTGCGGTCAAGACCGGTATGTTGTCTTCACCGGACATTGTTCGACTAGTCGCTCAGAAAACACTTGATTATGATTGGAAGACACTTGTTGTTGATCCAGTCATGGTCTCGTCATCAGGGGCGAGGTTGCTACGCGATGAAGCTATTGAAACGTATCGGTGTGATTTACTTCCTCTTGCTACTGTAGCTACTCCTAATATTCCCGAGGCTAGTGAATTAGCCGGGATCAGTATCACCTCAAGCGACGATGCCCGTGCCGCAGCTCGAGTGATTAATGATTTTGGCGTGAACTATGTCATTGTAAAAGGGGGTCACTTGGAGACTTCGGGGCAAAGTGTCGATCTGTTATATGACGGTGAAGCGTTCATTGAATTTGCTCTTCCTTGGATTAGCTCGACAAGTAATCATGGCACAGGCTGTACGTTTGCCTCGGCACTTGCGGCACGTTTGGCGTTGGGGGACGAGGTCCAAGCAGCGTTCAGTAGCGCAAAAAAATATGTATGGGAAGCGATGAACGCGGCATATGCGGTGGGGGAAGGCCACGGGCCTTTAAATCACATGTGGCGGCATCCGAAGTGATGTGGATTACGAACAAAGATAAAGACAGGACTTAACTTCTCATGTCGCATACAAAACGACTATTTATTACTGAAGCTGAAGTAGCTGTTCTCCTCGATATGGATCTGGCTATACAGGCACTTGAAGAAGTTTTCAAAGCTCGCTCAGCAGGAGAAGTGCATAATCATCCGCGATATCGATTACCGAGTGGTAGAGGATCATACAACTTTATGTCTGCATCCTGGCCTGAGAGGGGTATTGCTGGGCATAAATCGTATGTTGCAGGTCGTGACGGTGTTAACTTTCATGTAATGCTTTACGGTACAAACGGAGAAGGTCTGATGGCAGTTATAGAGGCAGGCAGGATGGGCCAGGTTCGTACTGGAGCCGCTTCTGGATTAGCCACGAATTACATGGCATCGCAGAATGCTTCAGTAGTTGGGATTATCGGGTCTGGCTATCAGGCTGAGACGCAACTCGAAGCGATCTGTGCGGTCAGAGATGTTACGGAGGTCAAGGTTTTCTCCCGCAATAGCTCTAATCGTGAGAAATTCGCTGGCACTATGGAAGAACGGCTCGGTGTGAAAGTGGTGGCGACAGAATCAAAAGAATCAGCTGCTGAAGGGGTTGACGTACTCATTGCCGTCACCAATTCGATTGAACCGGTCATAACCGGCGGTATGCTGGAGCCGGGGATGCATGTTAATGCCGCTGGTAACAATTCCTGGATGAAGCGAGAGCTTGACACCGCTGCCATTAAGAAATCAGACGTTATAGCCTGTGATGACATTGACCAAGCAAAAATTGAATGCGGAGAATTGATGCAAGCCGCTGAGACTGGTGACTTTGCCTGGGATTCGATCGTGCAACTTGACAGCATTATCGCAGGACTGAGGGCTGCGCGCTCTGATGAAGGAGATATAACGCTGTTTGAGTCGCAGGGCGTGGCTTTTGAGGATCTGGCCGTTTGTGCCAGACTTTACACACTGGCAATGGAACAGGGTATAGGCACACAGCTTCCGAGTTAGAAATTGGCCACGTGAAAGTCGTTATCGCTGACAGCCGGATTGTTCAACTCTCACTCTGATTCCCTCGATTTTTTGCCGGTCGATTGAGTTGTCATAGTCTTACAACGATCGAGTAGATTTAGGCGTAAACTTTGTCCAAATTTCACCCTAAAGCTGGTCGGGCACATAGAAAAGAGCGTACTGCGTTGGCACTTGAATATCTTAAACTCGATGAATCCAATTCAATTCGAATAGCGGCTGTGGATTTGCATAAACAGGTTTCCGCAATATTGCAGGGTGTAGGCACTCCGTTGGACCATGCTGAGATCACGGCTAAGATTCTTGTTTCGGCTAGTCTTCGTGGAGTTGACACTCATGGTGTTGGGAACGCTGTCCGATATTCCATATCGATTGAGGATGGTACTTACACAATCCCTCAGACTGTAGAAGCCATTTCTGAAACCGACACAACGGTTTTACTAAGTTGTGGAAATGGTCTTGGCTTTGTGGCGGCTCACCAGGGCATGGAGATGTCAATTGCCAAAGCTCGAGAGTTTGGTCTGGGGATGGCCACCATACGTGATGGTCATCATATCGGGATGGTCGGCTACTACCCGATGATGGCGATTCAGAATGACATGATTGGTATGGCTATGACCAACGCCAATCAAGCGGTCAGACCGGCTCTTGGTGCTCGTCCACGTGTTGGTACTAACCCAATCGCATTTGGTGCTCCGTCTGGTGATGAGCGAGACTTTATCTTGGATATGGCTACTAGCACAGTTGCCAGTGGAAAGATCGGACTGGCTAGACGACTGGGTGTGCAAATACCTGAAGGATGGGCTGTAACTGGAGAAGGAGAGCCTGTGACAGATCCCCCTGCAGACCGTGGCGACCATTGGTCACAAAATCCGTTAGGGGGTTCAAGAGAACAGGGTTCTCATAAGGGTTATGGGCTTGGGGTGATGGTGGATATTCTTTGTGGCGTACTCTCGGGCGGTGGCGTTGGCACTCAACTGGCGGGTGGCGAGAACATGTCCTGGACTATGGCGGTTGATATTGCTCGGTTCAGGGATGTGGATGATTTTAAGTCGATGATGGACGAAATGATCCGGGAACTTCATGAAACTCCTCCGTTGCCTGGTGAAAAGGCTGTACTCATAGCAGGGGACCCAGAAGCGGACTTTGAGGATGATCGTTCAGCAAATGGGGTGCCAGTTGAGAATGGACAGTACGATGAAATGAGGTTGCGCGCCGTAGATCTGGGTGTAGAGGTCTTTATCTAGATGGCACACAAGGTAAAACTTGACGAGTCTAATTCCACACGAGTTTCCGCAGAGGATCTCCACAGACAACTTTCGATGATATTTCAGGCTGTTAAAACGCCGGAAAATCATGCAGATATTGCCGCTAAAGTGTTAGTTTCCGCGAGCGTGCGTGGCGTCGACACGCATGGTGTCTCACAGGTTATTGGATATTCGGAAGCTATTGAGAGCGGTTTTTACACAGTTCCTCAACAGACGAGTGTTATCAACGAATCTGAGACCACAGCACTACTGAGCGCTGGAAATGGTATTGGCCTTGTGTCTGCATATGAAGGCATGGAGATCGCGATCCATAAGGCGCACGAGTATGGACTGGGTATGGTTAGTATCCGTGACGGTCACCATGTCGGGATGGTTGCGTACTACGCGATGATGGCGCTTGATAAAGACATGATTGGTATGTCTATGACGACGGCTACACCAGCTGTTCGACCCGCTCTTGGGGCTTTGAAAATGTTGGGAACTAATCCTATCGGATTCGCTGCTCCTGCAGGCGTTGAACGAGATTTTGTCCTCGATATGGCAACCAGTACAGTTGCGAGTGGAAAAGTTGGACTAGCTAGACGTCTTGGGGTAAATATTCCAGAAGGCTGGGCTCTTACCAACGAAGGGGAACCTATTGCTGAACCTCAAGAAGAAAATGACCATTGGGCCCTGAATCCACTTGGTAATACCCGGGAGCAGGGATCACATAAAGGCTATGGTCTTGCGATGATGGTCGATATTCTGTGTGGAGTGTTATCAGGTGGTGGCTTTAGTCGCCAACTGGCTCGTGGAGAAAACATGACCTGTCTCATGGCCGTCGATATCGGGCGATTCAGAGATATTGATGATTTTAAAGCCATGATGGACGATATGATTTGCCAACTGCATTTGACCCCGACTCTACCTGGAGAAGAAGGCGTTCTTGTCGCGGGTGATCCCGAAGCCGACGCTACAGAGGATCGGTTGGTAAATGGTGTCCCCGTTGAGAACGGCAATTATGCAGGCATAAAAGCGAGGGCGGTTGACGTCGGTACTGATGTGGTTATTTAACTCGTCTCGATCTGGATAATTTCCGTTTGGAGATTCCCGGTGATTTCAGGGCCGTCTTCACCCAAATAGATATCTACTTCTGATCTCACTCCAAACTCGGGTAAATAGACACCCGGCTCGATAGTCACCCCAACTCCGTTTATCACCGTGCGGGTATCGTGGGTCTCCCAGTCATCGAGGTTAACGCCGTTTGAGTGGACCTCATAACCGAGCGAGTGTCCCAGCCGGTGGACAAAATGGTCTCCGTATTCTGTTTTTTCAATTACCTTGCGGGCTGCGCGATCGACTTCCCACCCCTGTGGATTATCACCTTCGAGAACACGATTCTCCAGAAGTTCGAATGCGGCGTCTCGTGCGTTGGTAACTGCCCTGAAGATTTCTTGATGTTTACTACTCGGCGGCTCGCCTAATTTTGCCGTCCAGGTGATGTCAGCCGAAATGTTGCGTTGGTCAGGCGAATCAGATTTCTTGCGGGCCCACAAGTCGATCAATAACCATCCTTCTCGCCTGATAACAGCTGAGTCGTTTGGTTTCGGGTCGTAGTGGGGATCTGCCGAGTGCGCGTTGAATGCCACTACTGGGCCGTCATCGAATTCAAGTCCCGCTTGATCGAACTTACCTCGAATATGCTCTGCAAGATCGTGCTCAGTTAGAGCCCAGCGTATGTTTTCACCGACATATTCGAAAGCCTGTATCACAATTTTGTCTAAAGCTTCCACCGCGAAGAAATGTGACTGGAGTTGGTCAGGTGTCCATCTTTCGGTCGAATGCTGAATCAGATCGCCTGAAGACACCACGTTCGCTCCAAGTGAACGCACTAACTCGATAGTGCCAGCATCCACTCGGCCAACCCGAGGCAATTCGTAAAGCGGCGAATATTCCATCGCCACGGTGTTGGCACCGTTTAACATGTGTTTAAGTGCTTCCACCATCTGGTTTCGACTTCCGTAGGCTATCAACGGTATCGGACCTTGAGGGAACCGACCAATATCAACTTCATGCGCAAGTATGGACGGTTCACTATTTGCAGGAATCCAGAGCCACACGGGGCGGGTTAAATTCTCGATGTGTAGACCGAGAGCAGCCTCGAAAACAGGATTTGTATATCTATAGTCTCTTGTTAGCCACCCATCGATCTCGGCTGAATTCAAAAAAGAGCGCGCTTCTTCTAGGTTATTACCGGAAGGACTGGTTTCGTTATTTGCCATGCTAAGAGTGGAACTTTTCTTGCGGATCAACCTCGATGTTTTTCCCTAAAACGTATTTGCAAGCTAGTCAGATTTTCCTGATTCAGCAAAATCTTTAGCAGTGATTCATTTGGTTTACGAGTGAACGTATAAATTATTATCGTTGCTGAGCCAGGTCTGCGTATGATGCTACCGCTTCTTTATATGCTTCAGGAGTATTGATGTCTAAACGGACGATCGCGGACTCGAAATTCACGTGTTTATGGTTGATGTTTGGCTTTTTGAATATTTCTCTGATGCCCTTAGTTTGCTCTGTGATCGATGCCAGTTCAATACGCAGAGAAGAATCGAATACTAGGGGGTGTCCTCCGTGGTCGTTGAACCTTGGAGACGTTATTTCCGCACCGTAATCGTTATGTGCGTTGAGGATCCTCTCAATGACCCATGCTGGACGGGGCTGGTCTACTGCAAGTAAAACAATGGAGCTAATATCGTCAGGTAACTCCCAAATCCCTGTTTTCACCGATGTTGTTTTACCTTCAGCATATTTTGGGTTGTATGCCCTGATGATTTCTGGTCGATCGGCTAGTAGCGGTGCCATTTCTGCGTCGTATCTACCTGTTACAACGACCACTTTCTTGCAGCCACCTCGCGACATGGAATTCATCTGGTATTCGACCAGCGTTGTACCACGCCAGGGCAAAAGTGGTTTTGGACGATCCATTCGGCTGGATTCTCCAGCAGCGAGGAGAATGCCGACGGTGTTGTGGCTCACGTCAATCTGCGCCGATTACTTCTGCATCTGCCGGCCTCTTTGAGGCTTTTTTAGCGGCTTTGTCAATCAGGTTTTGGTCCAGTGTGAGCTTGCCGCCACGACCTCCCAAACGGAATCCGATGATCTCAGCCATGATTGAAAGTGCGATCTCTTCGGGGGTTCTGGCAGAGATATCTAATCCAATCGGTGATCTAACGTTCTGAACTTGAGCCATTGTGAAGCCTTGTGCGAATAGCTCTTCAAAGATAAGTATTGTTTTGCGTTTTGATCCGAGCAACCCGACATAACTGGCTTGAGTGCGAATTGCTGAGGCGGTAGCTGATGTGTCATAGCGGTGCCCACGCGTGGCGATCACTATGAATGAATTTGTGCCTATCGGGAGCTTCTCAAAACCGGACCCGTAATCAGAAACAATTGTTTTCTCGGCTTCCGGGAAGCGGTCGAGGTTAGAAAATTCCTCCCGGTCATCGATTACGAAAATTCTAAATCCGAGAGTTGCGGCGATATTCGAAATTGCCTTCGAAACATGCCCTCCGCCGGCTAGGACGAGCGTTGGCGGTGTCGTATACGCCTCTATGAAATACTCAGCTCCAGACTTGGTGGAAATGTAGTCGTTCTTGCCCATTGCCAACAATTTCCTGGCTTCTGCAATTGCACTGGCATCTAACTTTTCATGTCCAAGTGAACCTTCGGTTGAACTATTTTCACGTATTAATAGCTTTGACCCTACGATAAGATCGGATCCGTTTGGCACTTTCATTAAGCTCGCGACAGCTACCGGAGCGCCACCACCGTATGCGGCGATAACCTCATCATTGGAATGTTGGACTTTGATTGGCTGACGCACTGGATCAAGTAAGAAGTACATTGTGCCACCGCAGACGAGCCCATCTTTTGCAGCGAGGTCTTCATTCAGTTCGTAATCTCGCATTTCCGCTGGACCGCCACTTTTTAGAAGTTGAGAAGCGGCGAACCAGATGTCACCCTCGACACAGCCTCCACCGAGTGTGCCAACCCCTGACCCATCGGCGCGCACGAGTAATTTAGCTCCAGGCTTTTGTGGTGTGGACCCAGATGTTTTGACAACTGTGGCAACAACCATGTCGTGGCCTGATTTTATTTCATGATGTGCAGCTCGAAATACCTGTTCCATGTTTTCTCTGAATATTTATTGGCTATCTTGCTATGGGTGATAGACACAGATGAATTAATAAAAATCCACTTTGTTTTGTCGTAACACCAATCAATTGCACCACCAGTTCAGATTAGCACATCGAGGCAAAAGGACTTGTTCCGATTTATTGATGACCATCCGCCCTTAAGGAGAGATTGGGAGATCAGGTTTTATTTTGGATTTTTAATTATCCAAGGTGGTGCGATTAATTCCATCTTGAAAAACTTGGCCTAGGATTTACTCAGACGTTCGGCAGCGTCTTGAACGGACCGAATGATCTTATCGTACCCGGTGCATCGGCAAAGGTTGCCAGCAAGCTTTAGACGGATTTCGTTTTCTGTCGGGTGTGGGTTTTCATTCAAAAGTGTCGTTGCGGCAATAATGAATCCTGGAGTACAGAATCCACATTGTAGGCCTGAGTTTTCGACAAAGGCATCCTGAACAGGGGATAGGTGCCCATGGTCAGCGAGCCCTTCAACAGTAGTGACTTTTCGATTATCGATCTCAGGTGCCAACACGAGGCATGAACAGGAAGATTTACCGTCGATCATAACAGTGCAGGCACCACAGTTGCCGTTTGAGCAGCCTTCCTTTGTTCCGGTCAGGCCTAAATGGTCTCGGAGTGTTTCGAGCAGTGTCCAGGTGGAGTCAACAAGGATTTCATGTTCAATGTCGTTTACGGTTGTCTTGATATGTTTTTTGCTCATGTTTTAGATGTTTCAAATGATGTGGACTGGAAATTTCGATGGGTGACAGTTCCTAGGCTAGTCGCTCCAGACAAATGTTTAGTGTTCGCTTCGTCAGGACTTTGACAAGTTCTTTCCTATATTCTGCGGAACCTCGTACGTCGGTAATTGGTACTGCCGCATCGACTGCAAGATCTGAAGCTTTGCCGATACTTGAGTTGTCGATTAATGCTCCCTCTAAGAATTGTTCAGCAGCGTAGGCCCTAACCGGCGTAGGGGCCACAGATGCGAGAGCGATACGAGCCTTTTTGACCACGCCGGATACCGGGTCGATTTCGAGCAGCGATCCAACTCCTGCTACCGCTATATCCATTTCGTTTCGGGGAATAAATCGAAGGTAAGCAGAAGCCGCGTTTGGGGAGGATGTTGGGAGAACGAGTTCTTTCAGAATCTCTCCTTTTTGGAGCACCGTTTGACCGGGCCCGGCGAAGAAGTCGATTAGTGGGATCCGACGTTCCCCTTCAGTACTCGTTGTATGGGCTATGGCCTCATGAACGAGTAGGGCAGGGATCGTGTCAGCAGACGGGGCTGCATTACAAACATTTCCACCGATACTGGCCCTGTTTTGTATGTGGATTGAGCCTATTAATTCAGATGCTTCCGACAGTGCAGGGAAACAGCCGTTTTCTGCCGTGAGTTTGTGGACTTCAGTACAAGAAACAGCCGATCCAATTCTTAACTGAGTGTCATCTAACTCAAGAGTGAGAAGTTCAGGGACACGCTTTAGGTCCACCACTAAATCCGCATTTCGGCGATTGCTTTTCAGCTGATCAATAATGTCGGTTCCGCCCGCTAGAGGACGAATCTCTCCCTGCTCAGATAAAAACTTCAGCGCATTTTTTAGTGTGGTTGGCGATTCGTAATCAAAATTCGGCATGCGTTAGTGCTACTCCAACAGCCCAGGTAGAGATATTAAACCCGGTCGGGCGAGATTATATGCTTCTATCCCACTCTGTATGGTGCCAGAGTGTCCCATTTGGGTTTAAGCCCCAGTCCAGGCAGGTCAGGCGCGTACACATATCCGTCCTTGATTGTGAGCTCGTGCTCCCACACCTTGCCGTGCATAGGGTTTACAGAATCGCGATAGTACTCGAGGATTAGCCCATTTGGTATCGCAGCTACCAAATGTATGTGAACCTCTTGAGCTCCGTGTGGTGCGACATCCAGATCGTTGGCTTGTGCAAGTGCAGCGACCTTCATGTACTCCGTGATACCGCCCAGCACTAGGGCATCTGGTTGCAGTATGTCGACTGCGCGTGCGTTGATCATGTCACGGAACCCGTAACGGGTGTACTCGTTTTCTCCCGCGGCGACCGGGACTGATGTCGCTCTAGTTATTTCGGCCTGGCCAATGTAGTCGTCCGGTTCCACCGGTTCTTCAAACCAGAACAGATCGTATCGTTCGGCTTTCCGTGCGAATTCAATTGCCTGATAATGACGATATGCGTTGTTGGCATCAACCATCAACTTCACATCTGGTCCTATTGCATCTCTGCAAACACGTACACGTTCGATGTCCTCATTTATTGAGACCGCACCAACTTTTATCTTCACCGCTCGTGCACCGAGGTTGACGTTATCTTCCATTTCCTGTGCAAGCTCTTTTAGCCCCTTGCCTTCCTCGTAATAACCACCGGCAATGTAGGTGTCGACTTTATTGGTGAACCCGCCGAGAATTTTGTAGACGGGCAAGTTGGACACTTTACCCTTGATGTCCCATAAGGCGATATCTATCCCTGCGATAATCCTAGTTGAGATGCCTCTACGACCTACTAGTTTGGGACGCCACATAGCATGCCATAGGGCTTCATTATTTAGTGGGTCTTGTCCTATTAGGCCTTTCTTGAAATGCTCAACAAACGCCGCACCTACTTCGGGAGTCGACTCTATGCCACCAGCAAGTCCAATTCCTTGAATGTCCGGGTCGTCCGTGTCTACCACTACGATATTGAGTAGGTTGTGGGTGTAGGTGTAAAGACCGTTGGTGATCGGGACTGCACGTGCCCATCTGAACATTTCTAGTCGCACATCTGTGATTTTCATAGATTATTCGCCTTTCATTCCCGCTGGCTGATTGCTAACCGAGCGCTCCACCTCTCAGGCAGTGCAGCGGAGTGTAGCAGTGGTATATCTGGATCGCTGCTTTGAGCTTATGTGCTTCGTCTTATTCAAAGATTTTTATAGTGGTATTTACGTGATATATGAGCGATACAATTGGTGACATGCAAGCCAACCTGCCAACGAGTACTTCTTTCAGACAAAGTTATTTCGAGCGTGATCGTATCGAGGCAGACCGGTTCGAGGATGATCGTCGTCGTCGGAGTGGGATGGCCGTTGCTCTTGTACCTTTAGGAATTGCTATGGCGCTCATTGTTCATTACACCAACATAGTAGTGACAATTGACGACGCTGACTGGCAGTATGTTCTGCACCGGCCTAACTTTGTGAATATATTGAAGCTTTCTGTCGCCCCCTTCATTGGAGGTGGAATGGCGATGCTGGGAGCAGGTGTCGTAGCTACGGCTGTTGCCGGTCGGGAGGGACGTTATCTACCTCTCGTACTCACGGTTGTTATGTATACGCTCTTTCTTCCAATTATTGTCGGGTTGTTATTGCCGGCGAATCTTTTTCTTCTTGATGTCACGGGGTTGTCCGTTGTAGAAGTTTCGATAGGTGAAGCGTTGTCGGCTTGGATCTGGGGCACACCTTTCTTTGTTCTTACCTATACCTTAACTGGTTTTAAGCAAGCGTTATGGGCTGGGATTGGAGCCGTCGTGCTAGCTGCTGCCGTGTTTCGTTTTATCGGTCCGAACCATGCAGCTTTTAGTGTTCGCCGGACTACTGCTGTGACTACCGGAATTGGCCTACTGACGGTGTTATTCATAATGTTCGGTCCGATAGGCGTATTCGAGTTTCTATTTAACGAGTTCCGTATCGATTAGTTACCTAAAACATCGGCAAGAGCGATACACGATTCGACTGACTGCTCGCAAAGCATGACGGTGTTACCCACTACGGCGAAAGCCTTGTACTTCGTGACCGCAGAAGAACCTGCGCCTCTGTTACTCGCTCCGTATTGCCCGCCCTCACGGAAGCTTTGATCAATTGCATCTGCAGCATTTTCAAACCCTGCGGTCTTGGCGATTTCATGCGATTCGTAGAACCTGACTTCAATATCCTTGGCGTTGAAGAATCCGTACCATATGTCGGTGGCCTGAGGGACGGTTTCGGTATCGTACTGTTTGGACTTTTTCCACCCTGCGGCTACGTAATCGTCAAATGTGAACGACTTCTCTGAACCAAGGATCCTGGAGACCTCAGCAAGAGCGTCATCTACCTCCGTTACGGGAGCTGCGACTTCATCGGCGGAGTCGGATCCTGAACCACAAGCTACCGAGAGTGACAACGCCGCGATGAGCATTGCCAATAGTGTCAAACGTCCGCAGTTTGTGAGGTTGATAAGGCATGCCAAGTAAGTCATATGTCGGGCTCCTGAAGGTTGAAAACTGGCAAAAAGGTTATCAGGAGTGTTTAACTCCTACAAACATGTCGATTGCAACAGGTGCTCGATTGGCAGGGTTGGTTTTGTGAAGCGGTCGGAATTGCGGATTTTCAAAATTATTATGCTTAGCAACAGGATATGCAATAAATGTTCCCCATAAGCCCAAACTCATGAGAGAATCTAAATTGCCTTAGTATGCATGCATTATGCTGCATGACCTATTACAGAGCACGTGTGGGCCCGTAGCTCAGTTGGTTAGAGCAATCGACTCATAATCGATTGGTCGGGGGTTCAAGTCCCTCCGGGCCCACCAATTTCACTGCTGGGTACTTGAATACGAGTTCAAATACCTAATTTCGCTCCTTAATAAATTGAGAGGAATGCGAAATGGGAAACACCGCACACCTGCTCGGTCTCGAATGAAATCAGAGAACACTTAGTATCAACCAACCCGAATGCCCATCAGAACATATTTCATCCTTCGGTCAGCACTACTTGTTGGTGTTGTATTAGCCGTAATCCTGTTGGGTTGTTCGTCATCGGATTCTGTGGAAATCGCTGAGCAAGATGGTTCAGGATACCCGATAAAACCGACAACATCGTTGGTAAATGAAGGCAGACCGATATATCAGGCCAATTGTGTGAGATGTCACGGCGATGCCCTTAATCCACCACCTTTGCCGGCAGCTCCAGTACATACCGCCGACGGTCACACATGGCACCATACTGACAGCCAATTAGTGGGTTGGGTGCTCGATGGAGTGCCAAATGGCCAGATAATGCCCAGATTCCGAGGGATACTTTCGGAGTCCGAAGTCCAGGCAACGATCGCATATATCAAAACATTTTGGCCTGATGAAATTATTCAAATGCAAGCGAGGGGCACGCAATAGCGATTGTATAAGGACTGTTAATTAGTACTGGTACGTGTTAATCTGTGATTACTAATTTAGAGTAGCTTACGAAAAATGATTCCCAGAATAACAAGGGCGGGAGACTTATCTGGATATTTTCAGGATCTCGCTGATCGTGTTGTAGAGGCTGCAAACGATTCCCGATACCCCGCTCTGAAACAAATGTGGACCAGGCACAATCGGCTGGAAAAAGTGCCTAAGACACCTGTATATGTTTGCCTAAAACGTGGACTTGGTGTCAGCGCGAATCCGGTTACGTGGACCGAGTTGATACCTCAGGACACTCGGCTTTCCACTGATCCTTTAGAGGCTGACATCGAACTCCAACTTCGTCAGAAGCTTTATAAGCACGATCATATTCCTGATGATGAAGTACTTGTTTCGACTATTTGGATCAACCCATCCCGTCCCTCCTCTCACAACGAGGAAGCCTCAGATTCAATTAGCGGAGGAGATTTCGAGGGTCTAGATACAAAACAAGCTGCTCGATTGTGGGGTCTTGGTTTCAAAGAACGTCGATCGGGTGGTCCGGGCAGTGCGTACGCCGTTGACCCGACTCTGACCACTGAAGCAGATCTCCTGAAATTGAAGACCCCGCGTTGCATAATCGATATTGACGCCACACGTGAACGAATTGAGCGTGCACAAGAACTGGTCGGTGGTAAGTTGCCGATCAAACTCAGGACAGACGAGATTTCTTATGCTCCAACCGAAACAATGGTTAGCTTGATGGGCATGGAGGCGGTACTTTTTGGTGTTTACGATCGACCAGAATTTATTCATAGGTTAATGGGATTCATTACTGACGCAACTATTCAATACCATCTCGAACGAGAATCGGCTGGCTGGGTGGATTCAGAGCAGACCTGGGGTTATCGAATGCCTTATGAAGAGATCCCGGAAGAGGTTGAGATAAATACCCTCGCAGCGGGCTGGGCGACAATTGCGGCGCAGAGTATGTGCGGGCTTTCACCAACCATGTACGAAGAGTTTGTTCAGCCATATCATGAACGAATGGCACGGGTGATAAGTGAAAACAGAATTTATTATCATGGGTGTGAAGATCTGACAAAAAAAATTTCGATTATCCGGCAACTGCCCAACCTCAGACGTTTCCATATTTCACCCTGGACAAATCTCAAAGTGGCGGCAGAAGAACTTGGACGAGACTTCGTGCTAGAGGTGGTTGCGCACCCGGATACCCTGCACGTCCAAACCGAACGGGAAATGCGGGATTGGTTGACGCGAACGATGGACATAGCAGGCGATAATATCCTCGATCTGAACCTGGGTGAAATTGAGACAACGTTCGGAGACCCGACAGTGCTGTCTAAGTGGGCAACGATAGCGCAGGATGTCACTGAACAGTACTCAGGGTAGGCCTGTATGTAAAGTTAGCACTTCCAGGGATGGTGCTGGGTGCTGTGATACAGATGACACGAGAATTGTCTACGGAGTGGGCCTCTCGTACCTGCTCTAAGTCTTCGACCAGTTCGCTATCGAAGAGTTAGGTGGTTATTGGTTCCCATATGAACCCAACCTTCGATACGATTTGCAGCAAATTATCTCAGACCAATACAGGAGTGCTAAATTGCTATCAATTAAATCTGAAGAAAGCGTCTCAGCAGAGATGAGAGATGGCATAGTTCTCAAAGTAGATATTTACCGACCTGACGATGGCGGTGATCATCCGACACTTTTACTGCGCACGCCGTACTGGAAACTCAATCCTCGATACATCAAGACAGCTCGTAATCTAGCTGCACGCGGCTACACGGTCATTTGCCAAGACATGCGTGGCAGATACGATTCGGAAGGAGAATTCCTATGGCAGTTCATGGACAACTCTCTAACAAGTGACGCTGAAGATGGTTATGACACTGTCGAGTGGGCATCCAATCTAAAGCACTCTGATGGTCAGATCGGGACTTGGGGCCATTCCTACGATGGTTGGACCTCTTGGCGTATGGCAGAGCTCCAGCCACCAGCCTTAAAAGCGATCCACGCCAGCGGTATGGGGACCGAGTCGCTTGATATGAACTTTGGGATCTTCGAAACAGGGCGCCGTCTCGAATGGACCTACATGATGGCTGCGGATATGCGTCGGCGATCTGGGGCTAAACACGGACCACACTCGCCCATCGAAGCCGTGAATCAGTGGCGAGCGATAGAGCGTGGCAAATGGATCTGGTATTTGCCGTTCGAGAACATACCTGATGAAATATTCTCAGCCCTTACACCGCAACTGAAGGCTTACTACAAAGAACAAAATGTTGAGATGTGGAATTTCGATAATGTTCATCCAAATGTAAATATACCGGTAGGAATGTTTACCGGCTGGTGGGATCGTGTAATCGGCACGGTTAAACAGTACGCAGGTCTCGAACAGAACGGCCCTGACCATCTCAAAGGACAGCACAGGCTTGTTGTTGGACCATGGTCACACATGATGACGACTTTGAATCGGGATCTTGGTCCTATTGATTACGGATCTCGAGCAGAAGAGACATGGGAGAATTTGATCCTTCGATGGTACGACTACCAGTTCAAAGGAATCGATGACGGAATTGGTTCCGAACCAGGAGTAAAACTTTTCATTCTCGGTGCCAACGAATGGACCTTTGAGAATGAATGGCCTATCAAGCGGGCAGAAACAGTACCGGTATATCTTCACAGCGATGGTTCAGCGAACACTCCATACGGAAATGGGAGCCTGTCGTACGATCAAC
>Ga0187833_10001405_pt1 | contig 27479 bp, 36 predicted proteins | sample ETNtaG_37_FD_167968 | JGI IMG/M metagenome (GOLD analysis project Ga0187833, IMG submission 167968) | Marine microbial and viral communities from oxygen minimum zone, Eastern Pacific Ocean - ETNP2014_SV_400_PacBio MetaG (Illumina Assembly) | ecosystem: Environmental > Aquatic > Marine > Hypoxic...
ATTAAATTACTATGGGCTAAAAGAATCTTCAAGATTTAATGTTATAGGATCAATAATTGAAGCATCTGGATTAGTTTTTATTGCTTTTGTTGGATTGTATTTTTTTTCAGATTTTAATGTTAATTTTTTTGAACTTCCTGAAGCAGGATTTGGAGGAATATTAAGTGCTGTAGCTATAATCTTTTTTGCTTATATTGGTTTTGAAGATATAGCTAATATGAGTGAAGAAGTTAAAAATGCTAAAAAAATTGTTCCAAAAGCTTTAGTTTATGCTTTAATAATTTCAACTATTCTTTATATTTTAGTCTCTGTTGCATCAATTGGGGTGTTAGGATGGGAGGCATTATCTCAATCTCAAGCACCATTAGCAGATGTTGCTGGAAAAGCAATTCCTAATGCTTCTTTAATTATCTCAATAATAGCTTTATTCGCTACATCAAATACTGTATTAATCTTGTTAATTGTTGCTTCAAGAATTCTATATGGAATATCTTCTCAAAAAGATCTTCCAAAAAAATTGTCCATTATAGGGCGTAGAGGAACCCCTTATTTTTCTATTTTTATTGTGTTTATACTTGTATCTTTAGCTGTTCTTGTAGGAAATATTGAAAAAATAGCTAAATTAACAGATTTAAGCATATTTATAGCATTCTTTTTTGTTAATGCTTCTTTGATAAAATTAAGATATTCTAAAGGATACAAACCTGGATTTAAAAGTCCAAGCATAGGTAATTTTCCTATATTAGCTGTTTTAGGTGCTATCAGCTCTGTATTTATATTATTTTATTTTGGATTGCAAGATTGGATTATAGAAATAATATTAATTATTATAGGGGTTGTTGTATTCTATATATTTAAGAAAAAATGATCATAAACCCTGGCAAGTGCTTTCTGACACGAGTAGCACCATAGGCACTTGCTGGGGAAAAAAGAGGTGATATATATGAAGTACAACACTCATTTATATACTTTTCGGTTTGTCCTATCTTTAAAGTAGTAACAATAAGATCCTATTCTAAAATAATATATATTACAATTATCATTAAAAATCAATTAAATATATTTAAACATATTTTAATTTCTTTTAATATGAAAAGGTTGGGTTAGCAGCGATTACTTTAATTTTATTTGCTTCTTTGATGTCTCCTAAACCAATTTTAGGTTATGAACATAAGAAAGATAAAGGTGTTTATACAAATTATGTTCTTCAATTTAATAAAGGAGGAGGTTTACCTAAAAATAAATATCAAGAACCTAGTGAAGCGGTAGGATTTCCAAAAAAAGATTTATCGGATGCATTAACTCTAGGAACTGGTGGAAATGCTATTGTAGGTTATGTTAATATTAAAGACAATAAACATTCAGTAAGATGTTTCAAAAATAAAAAAGGATGGGATATAGCAATACATGAACCAAATGATAAAGATAATAAAGCTGAGGACGTAAATATTTATATAACTTCAGATTGGGATGTTAACCCTAAAACAAAATGGCATTTTCTTGGAAGATATGATGTTGAAGGAATAAAAGATAACTTAATTCATGTAGATCTAGGCAAGATTAAGTTAGGAAGATGGATAAAAGTAGAAGGTGCTAAAGAACTTTTAGAACCTACTGGGCATTGGGCAGGGTTTGAATTATCTGCAACTTTTATAAAATATCCATGTATGTTGAATTCAAATTGAATTAACAAATAAATTTATATATTCTATTTCCTAATAATAAAGATGCAAGATCAACTTTTAGATATGCTAATGAAAGAGGATGAGATCACTTGGCAAACCATTATTTATGATTTAATTAAAACTGAGCAGATGGATCCTTGGAATGTAGATATTAGCTTATTAACTAAAAGATATTTAGAAACTATAAGAAAATTACAAGAATTAAACTTTTTTGTTTCTGGAAAAGTTGTTTTAGCTTCTTCTTTATTAATAAGAATAAAATCACATAAATTATTAACAGAAGACATAACAGCCTTAGATTCTTTATTATATCCAAGTGAGGATGAACATGAAGAATTAGATGGATCAGGATATAAAAGAGGAAGAGATGTAGACATCCCTTCATTAGCGATGAAGTCTCCTCAAGTAAGAAAAAGAAAAATTTCAGTTAATGATCTAATGGGTGCATTACAAAAAGCTCTTGAAGTAAATAAAAGAAAGATATTAAGAAGAAGAGAGTATACTAATGTTCTTATTAAGATCCCTGATAGAAAAATAGACATTACAAATTTAATTAAAAATTTATATGAAAGAATTTTAAGTTTTTTCAAAACAAAAGAAACAATATTATTTGATGATTTAGTTAATAGTAAAAAAAGTGAGGATAAAATTTTAACATTAATGCCTTTACTACATTTAGATCACCAAAAAAAAGTTTATATTGATCAAAAAGTCCCTTTTGGAAATATTGAGATAACTAAATTTAAAAATTAAGAATGGATTCTTTATTATTTGGAACAGCGGGCAAACCAATCTCAACAAAAGGAGATACAATAGAAGGAGTAAATAATGTAAGGAGGCTAGGATTGGAATGTATGGAATTAGAATTTGTACATTCAATCAATATAACAAAAGAAAAAGCTCCCTTAGTAAATGAAGCCGCTAAAAAAAATAAGATAATGTTGAGTTGTCATGCTCCTTTTTATATTAATTTAAATTCTGAAGACAAGAAGAAATATCATGCTAGTATTAGTTATATAACTAAATCTGCCAAGATAACATCTTTATGTGGCGGATGGTCTGTATGTTTTCATGCTGGATTTTACCAAAAACAAGATCCAGAAAAAGTTTATCAAAAAATAAGAGAAAGAATAAAAGAGATAGTTAAAGGAGTTAAAGAAGTAGATGATAAAATATGGATTCGTCCAGAGATATCAGGAAAAAAATCTCAGTTTGGAGACTTAAATGAATTGATTAAATTATCACAAGATGTAGAACAAGTAATGCCTTGTGTAGACTTTTCTCATTTGTATGCAAGAACAAACGGAAAGAATAATACAAAACAAGAATTCTCTCAGATTTTAGGAGAAATAGAAAAAGGACTAGGAAAAATAGCATTAAATAATATGCATATCCATATTTCTGGGATTGAATATGGGGAGAAAGGAGAAAAACATCATCTAATCCTGAAAAAATCTAAATTTAATTATAAGGATTTGTTAAAAACATTAAGAGAATTTAAAGTTAAAGGTGTAGTGATATGTGAAAGTCCTAATATAGAAAAAGATGCATTATTAATGAAAAAGACTTATAATAAATTTTAATACTAAAACAACAGATTTAAAAATAAAATATCTTTTTGTTATAAAATGTCAGAAAAAATATATGATGTTGTGATAATAGGTGGAGGGATAGCAGCACATACTTCAGCTATATACACTGCAAGAGCAAGTTTAAATCCATTAATCATATCTTCTGTAGAACCAGATCAATTAAGCTTAACAAATGAGGTTGAAAATTTTCCTGGATTTCCTAAAGGGGTTTTAGGACCAGAATTAGTAAAGAATGCTAAAGAACAAGCAAAAAAATTTGGAGCTGAATATATGGAAGGATTAGCTGATTCTTTCAAAAATAATAATGAATATTTTGAAATAGGGGTTGAAAAAGAAAATTATAAAGCAAGAACAGTTATTATTTCTACAGGAGCCTCTGCCAGAAGATTAGGAATTGAAGGAGAAGATAAATATTTTGGAAGAGGAGTTTCAACATGTGCTACTTGTGATGCAGCATTATTTAGAGATAAAGAAGTTGTAGTTGTTGGAGGAGGGGATTCTGCAATGGAAGAAGCCTTAGTGTTATATAAATTTGCTAATAGGATAACAATAATTCATAGAAGAGATGAATTTAGAGCTAGTAAAATAATGCAAGATAGAATTTTAAAATTAAAAGATAAAATTAATATTGTTTGGGATTCTATTCCAACTGAAGTTTTAGGAGAAGCTTTAGTTAATGGAATTAAAATTAAGAATGTTAAAACTAATGAAGAATCTACAATTAAATGTGATGGAATGTTTTTAGCTATAGGTCACAACCCTAACACAAAAATATTTGAAAAAGAAATTAAATTAGATAAGATGGGTTATATTGAAACAAATAATAGATCTAAAACAAATGTTGAGGGAGTTTATGCTGCAGGGGATTGTCAAGATCCTATATTTAGACAAGCTATTACTTCAGCTGGATCTGGATGTAAAGCAGCAATAGAAGCTGAAAGATATATAGAACATCTAAAGGCTAAAGGAGAGTATAAATAAAAAATCTTTAAATATATTAAAATTAAGATTATAAAATAAAAAAAGGTGGTTAGATATGGTTAAGTTTGATGAATTTGGTCCAGAAAAGATTCTAGAAGTGTATGATGAAAAAACAGGCATGCATGGTTTTACAGTTATAGATAATACTTTATTAGGACCTGGTAAAGGAGGCATTAGAATGACACCTAGTGTTTCTATTGATGAAGTTGCTAAGTTAGCTAGAGTTATGACCTATAAAAATGCTTTAGCTGGATTGCCTTTTGGTGGAGGCAAATCTGGAATAATAGCTAATCCAAGAGAATTAACAAAAGATCAAAAAGTTGAGATTGTAAAAGCATTTGCTAAAGCTATAAAACCAATAAATCCAAGTAAATATATTGCTGCTCCAGACATTAATATGGGTGAGCCAGATATGAGAGTTTTTGCTAATGCTAATGGTTCTATGAAATCTACTACTGGCAAACCTTCTAACATGTGTGTTAAACCTGGAATAAAATGTGGAATCCCTCATGAATATGGGTCAACAGGATTTGGGGTTTATCATGCTACTTTAGTTGCTATTGAACATTTAGGTTGGAAGAATATTAAAGATTTAAGCGTAGCAATAGAAGGATTTGGTAATGTTGGAACTTTCGCTGCTAAATATTTAAGTAAAAAAGGATTCAAATTTGTAGCAACATCAGATTCTAAAGGTTTAATCTATAACAAAAAAGGGTTAGATTATAATAAATTAATGAAAGTTAAGAAAGAAAAAAGAACAGTAACAAAATACAAACCAGGAACTGTTATGAAAGGAGAGAAAATTGTTGAATTAAATGTTGATATTTTAATAACAGCAGCCATTCCAAATATAGTTAATGATAAAAATTATAAAAAAGTTAAAGCAAAATTAATTGTTGAAGGTTCTAACATTCCAATGACACCTCAAGTTGAAAATAAACTACATAAAAAAGGAATTTTAATCATTCCAGATTTTGTTGCAAATGCTGGAGGTGTAATAAGTTCTTATGCAGAATACAAAGGACATAATCCTAGAGACATGTTTAAATTAGTTGAGAAAAAGATTGTTAGAAATACAAAAATAGTTTTGAAAGAAGCTAATAAGAAAAAACATTGTAAGTTAAGAGATGTTGCAATGAAGATTGCTATTTCTAGACTTAAAAAGAGAAGAAGATAACTATTTGAATAATTTAATTATTTTATCCAAATCTAATAATTTTTCTTTGCCAGTTTTCATATCTCTTAATTTTAATTTTTTAGATTTAAGTTCTTGTTTTCCTAAAAATATTACAAAGGGAATGTTTAATTTATTAGCATAATCTAAATTTTTACTTATACTTCTATCTCCCAAATCAATATCAACTTTAATATTATTTTTTCTTAATTCATTTACAATTTTTAATGATTCTTTTAAAGTGTTAATAGGAATAACATAGACTTGAGTTATAATTTTAATTTCTTTTTTATAACTATTAAATATTCTATCTAATCCAAAGCTTATTCCTACAGCAGGCATGTTTCTATTAGCAAATTTTGAGATCATATCGTCGTATCTTCCACCTGCAACTAAAGATTCTTTAACATCAGAAAAAACTTCAAATATTGTCCCAGTATAATAACTTAAACCACGAGCTAAAGAATAATCTACTTCAATATTCTTAACATTAAACATTTTAGCATATTTTAAAACTTCATTCAACTCATTTAATCCTTTAGAATCTTTCAATTTTAAATTCTTAGATTTTAATCTTTTAATTATTTCAGAAGCAGATTTTTTATTACTCAATCTTGTTAATTCATTAATAACCTCTTTTTCTCCAATTTTATCTAATTTATCTAATGTTAAGATTATTTTATCTTTATTTTTTAATTCATATTCATCTAATAATGAATCTATAATTTTTCTATTATTTATTTTTATTGTAAATTTAAAATTTAATTTTTTAAAAACTTCATTTACTATAGCTAACATTTCAGCATCATAAGCTAATGATTTAGAACCAATTACATCTATATCACACTGAGTAAATTCCCTTATTCTATTTGAAGAAACTGGACCATCTCTAAACACTTTACCAATTTGATATCTCTTGAATGGAAGTTTTATATTTGAATTCATAGCAATAAATCTAGCTAATGGAACTGTTAAATCATATCTTAATCCTAAATCTCTATTTCCTTGATCTTTTAACTTAAAAGTTTCTTTTAATATTTCAGCTCCACCAGCATATTTAGAACTTAAGACTTCGAATCTTTCTAATAATGGAGTGTCTAAAGGGTTGTACCCATATGATTCAAATACATTTTTTATAATATCAACTATAGAATCCACTACAATTTTGTCTTCTGGCATGATATCTTTAGTACCTTTTGCATTAAGAAATTCCATTTTTTTCTCCTAACAAATATTCATAATAATCTTGTCCCCATCCAAATATTCTACCGTTTTCTTTTATTAAAGATTTTGCTCTTTCTTTAAATTTTATATAATCTTTAAGTGAATCCTTTGAAATCTCTACCCAAATATCCCCTATAACACAATCATATTTTTTTGTAGATTTAAAGTTAGAAAAATCTTCAAATATCACTTCACCATATAATTTATTAAATATTTTGTTATTTTCATCAATTACTTCAGGTATGAGCTCTATTGTTAAAACAGATTTTATTTTAGGATTTTCAAATAAATATTTTTGAACTAATCCTAACCCATATCCTGCCACTAAAACATCACCATATGCTTGGTCTGCTATTTGTTTTTGTAGTTTATCTTCTTCTGGAATGTCCCACATCCACAATCTTTTATCTACCCAAAGAAAATTATAACCTTCTTGTTGGAGGATTTTTACATCAACCATGTCTAATTCCTCTTTTATGGGGTAAGGGCGGTAGGCGAGAATCGAACTCGCGATCTTCAGATCCACAGACTGACGTGTTAACCACTACACTACTACCGCCATTAAAGATTTCTCTTATAAGAATTTTATAAATGTAACTATTAAAATTAAGAATACTATCAATGAATACAACCAACTCTTGTCATTCTCATATCTATTATTTGTGTTTATTACTTATAAGACTATCGATAAGAATATTTAAATAAATATTATTTAATAAAACTATAATGGAAAAAGAGGTAAAACATGAACATAGTAGCAAATATAATTTAAGGGATATAATTCTTGGTGGACAAGATGGTTTGGTTAATGTTTTAGGAATAGTATTGGCTGTTGCTACAGCAACAAGAGATATTAGGATAGTATTAATTACTGGATTAGCAGCTACATTTGCTGAATCATTATCAATGGCTGCAGTTGCATATACTTCAACAAAAGCAGCTAGAGATTACTATTTAAGTATAATTCAAGAAGAGAAAAAAGATATAATTTTAACACCTAAAGAACATAAAAGAAAAGTTAGAGAAATTTATTCTAAAAAAGGTTTTAAAGGAACATTATTGAATAATATTATTAGTCATGTTATTTCTGATAAAAAATTATGGGTTAACACAATGGTTAGTGAAGATTTAGGGGTGTCCCAAGAAAAATATACCTCTCCATTAAAAAGTGCAGTAGTTGTAGGACTGGCTGCAGTCATTGGATCATTAGTTCCATTAATTCCATTTGTATTCTCAATTCAATATAAGATTACTTTTGCTTTAGTATTATCTATCCTAGTTTTATTTATAACTGGGGCTGTAAAGGCTAAATTAACTATTGGAAGTTGGATTAGGTCTGGGTTAGAAATAAGCATCATAGGTATATTAGCTGCATTAATTGGTTATGTTATTGGATTAGCTCTAGGAACAATATAATTTAATATTTACTTTTTTCTATACAAAAGATTATAAATATAAATTCAAAGTTAAAAATATAAAATGCCACAAAAAAAGGGTCCAGTTTACAAAGATAAGAAGGGGAACACATTATTTGGGTTTTCTCAAGTTAGTCTAGAAAGAACTAACATCAAACTAAATGGTGTTGTGATGGGCTTAAAAATTCTAATATTCTTATTTGTACTTCTTTTAATTGGGATGGGTGCATTTATTGTGTGGGTAGCACAAAATGATGTTATTACAAGAATGATTTATGGTTATTAACCACCACTTATAACACTTAACAATTCTATTTTATCATTATCATTTAATTTAGTATTTATGGTTATTATTTCATCTTTTCTTATGATAATAACCTCATTTTCATTAATATTTAATTTAGAAAAAATATTTTTTATTGAATTAACATCTAGCTCATGAGTTTTGTTTTCCCTTTGAATAAACACATTAATCTTCATAAAAATCCTAAAAAATATTTAGTTTATAAACGTAATGTTTTTATATTATTTTTAAATACATATATCATGAGATTAAGTAAATTATTGGATAAAATAAAAGGATATAACCATCAAGCTGATTTAGATCTTATTAGAAAAGCATATAAATTTTCTAAGGAACTTCATAAAGATAAAAAAAGAGCTTCTGGTGAGCCTTATATCCAACATCCCTTAAATGTTGCTTATATTCTAGCTGAACATAAGTTAGATGATGATTCTATTGTAGCTGCTTTACTTCATGATTTAGTAGAAGATACTTCTATTTCTTTAGATGAAATTAAAAAAGAATTTGGTGAAGATATAGCTACATTAGTAGATGGATTAACAAAATTAACTCAAATAAAATATGAAGCAAAAAGAAATGTAGAATATATAAGAAAAATGTTAGTTTCTTCTACAAAAGATGTGAGAATTATTCTAATAAAATTAGCAGATAAACTGCATAACATGAGGACTGTAAAGTATCTAGAAGAAAGTAAAATTAAAAGAACATGTAGAGAGACATTATATGTATATGCTCCTTTAGCACATAAATTAGGAATGGCTTCTATAAAAGATGAATTAGAAGATTTATCATTTAAATATTTGCATCCAACTATGTATCAAAAATTTAAAGAAAAATTTGGAAAAAGAAAAATAAGTAGGGAAAATGAAATTAAAAAAATAATTTCTATTATAGATAAAAAACTTAAAGAACAAGGGATAAATGCATCAATTTTAGGAAGGGCGAAACATTTCTATAGTGTTTATAAAAAGATGATAGAAAAAAATAGAAGTTTTGAAGAAATTTATGATTTAATTGGATTAAGAATAATAACTGATACTGTTAAAGAATGTTATGAGGCTTTAGGGATCATACATAATTTATGGACTCCAATTCCAGGAGAATTTGATGATTATATAGCAATGCCCAAACCAAATATGTATCAGAGTTTACATACAGCTGTTGTTGCATTTAATCAATCAGTTGAATTTCAAATTAGAACTCATGAGATGGATAAACTTGCTGAAGAAGGAATAGCGATTCATTGGAGTTATAAAGGGGTGAAGGAAGATAGACAATTTGACAAAAGATTAAATTTATTGAAACAAATATTAAGTCTACAATCAGAATCTAAAAACGTTAAAGAATTTATGGAATTTTTAAAAGACGTTTTTGAAGATGAAATATATATTTTTACACCTAAAGGAGATATAATTAATCTTCCTAAAGGATCTTGTCCTATAGACTTTGCTTATGCAGTTCATAGTAGTGTAGGGGATAGATGTAATGGAGCTGTTGTAAATGGAAGAATTGTTCCTTTAAGACATCAATTAAAAAGTGGGGATATGGTTAAAATATTAACTTCTAAAAACCCTTCTCCTAAGAGAGATTGGTTAAAAATTGTTAATACAGCTAAAGCTAGAAATAGAATCAAACAATTCATTAGTTTACATGAAGACATTCCTTTACCTAAATTAGAGAATAAACAAAAAACTAGTTTGATTAAACAAAAATCTACTTTTGTTAATATAAATAAAAAACCAATATACAACTATAAATTAGCTAAAGATTGTAGCCCTGTACCTAGACAAAAAATAATTGCCCAATCATATAAAAATAGATACACTATCCATCAAAGAAGTTGTAGTAATGTTGATATAAGAAAATCAATTGATGCTTCTTGGGCAGACATATCTTTTCCAATAGTAATTAAGATAACCTCTAAAGATAGAGTTGGATTGTTAGCTGATATTTTAAACACAATAGCTGCAACTGGAACTAATGTAAATCTAGCTAAGTCTAGAAAGGTGAGTAATAATTATGCAGAAATAGAATTAGGAATTACACCTGAAAATTTAGATCATATAAGGGATTTGTTATTTAAAATAAAGAACATAAAGAGTATAGAGAAGATTTCTATTGATAAAAGATGATAAAACTTATAAATGGATTTTAAAAATCAGTTCTTATGGAAATAAAAGAATTTGATTTAAAAATATCTGAAATAATAGAAGAAACTTATGATACTAAAACTTATAGAATTAATTTAGAAGGGAATGAACTTAATTTTGAACCTGGACAATTTGTTAGTTTAATTTTAGATTTTTCAAAAGATGGAAAAACTGAGAAAGTTGGAAGATCATATTCTATCTCATCTTCTCCATTAAAGAAAGAATATATAGATTTAACAATTAAGAAAACAAATAAAGGTGGAGTAGCAGATTATATTCTTGATAATCTAAAAGTTGGTGATGAAATTAAGATTAAAGGACCTTATGGGGTGTTTATTTTTAAAGATGAAATTAAAAAAGTTGTATTTATAGCAAGTGGTTCTGGAATCTCATCTTTAATGTGTATGATAAGATATAATGTAGATAAAAAATTAGATACTAAAATAACTTTATTGTTGAGCAATAAAACCCCAGAAGATATAATTTTTAGAAAAGATTTAGAAAAATCAAAAAATAAAGGAATTAATATAATAAATACAGTAACAAGATACGATAAAGAAGATTGGGATGGAGAGAAAGGAAGAATAAATCAAGATATGATTAAAAAACATGCTGATTTAGATTCTATATTCTATATTTGTGGGCTACCTCAAATGGTAGATGGAATTAAAAAAGAATTAGAGGCTCTTGGGGTGGATAAAACAAAAATTAAAATTGAGAAGTATTAAACTTTTAAAAATCTAATTAATGTAACTAAATCTTCGTTTCTTATTTCATGATTATATAAAAATTCTAATTTTTCTTTTGCTTTTTTTAAATTCAAATCTTGAATGTCAGTTCTTATTAAATGACTTTCAGTTAACTGATCAAATTTCATTACATCTAATCTATTTATCTGAACTCTTGGTTCATATTCTTCGAAAATTGGAGGAACTTGACCATAAGGTGATTTTTTGAATCTAACTAAGACAATATCTCCAATATTATAAGGGGTTTTTATACCAGGAATAGTTCTATCTCCATACCTTAAAGTTCCATCTAACTCTCCTATCTCTATAGGATTCATAAACTCATTTCCAAACCATAAAGTGTTCATATTAATTAAAAATTGCTTCACTCATTATTTTTTCTAATTCATTTTCAGAAGTAATGTTAGGGTGAACATGATTAAATGCTGGAATAGCTTGATGTAAGACCATTGGAAGTCCATCTTGTGTTTTTAAAATCCCATAAGCTTCAGCAACTCTTAATGTAGTTGTTTTTCCATCTCTAATATTAATATCACTTACAATTACATCTTGAGATAATTGAGTAATATTTTTTTCTGCTTCTGACTCTTCCTTAAATTTATTATCTTTATTTGGTACATTTTCATCGGATTCTTTACTTGCAGTTGCGAATGCAGAAAATTTAGATAAACTTCCTTCTGTTCCTTTATTTGAAACATTGATAACCATATCTGCCCTATTTAATAATTCACCAATTTTATCTTCTCCTCCAAATTTTATATTCTCTTTTAATCCTGGAAAAAAACCTTTCATATGTTCAGCAATTTTATTTGCTTTTGATACAGTTCTATTTAAAATTGTTAGAGATTTAGGATCTTTTTGTAATAAATGATAAACAACAGAAGAAGTTACTCCACCTGCACCTAATATCAAAATATTTTTATTGTAGATTATACCTTTTCCAAATTCTTTTTCTAATCCTTTTACATAGCCTATTCCATCTGTGTTGTGTCCAATCAATCTAGAACCATTTTCTCCTTCTTTTTTAACAATTAAGTTGATAGAACCAATTCTTTCAGCATCTTCACTTAATTCTTCTAAATGTTCTACACTAGAATCTTTAAAACCAGAACCAGCACCTCCGCCTAAATACTTTTTATCTTGTTTAAAAGCTTGAAATATAGTGGGAATGTCTTTAGGGTTAGCAACAACCATGATACTTCTAATATTCAAACCTAAACTTTGATAAGCAGAATTCCACATCCTTGGAGTTCCTGCAGGATAATCATGATCTATTAATGGGACAGTATAACCATCTAAACTATCTAATTCAGAAATTTCAATAGAATTCATTTTAGGTAGCTTAGCTATCTTTACAATATCTTGTTGTATCAATTCTTTTAAACTACTCGCCATGATTCTATCTCTAAAAAATTGATTTTTAAAACTTTCTTTTTTTAAAAAATAAGAAATTAAGAAGCTTTACTTAATGATTTTTCTAAAGCGGTCTTATCAAATCCAATTATTATTTTTCCATCAATTTCTACAACTGGAACGCCCATTTGTCCGGATTTTTCAACCATTTCTTTAGCTGCTTCTTGATCACTAGCTACATTCACTTCAGTATATTTAACATCTTTGTCTTTTAAAAAATCCTTGACTTTTTCACACCATGGACATGTAGGTGTTGAATAAACTTTAATTTTATGTGTCATTTTTTACTTCCATAAAGAATAATTAATATTTTTATGTTATAAACATTTTCTTTTAGTGTTAAATCATATTTTAAGATGACTTACAGAGCATTTTACATCACTATAATCACAAAAAACACAACAACTATCTTTAGCATTGATCATTTTATCACACTTAGAACATTTAAAGAAAGGCATACATTTGTTTTTAGGAATGCCCATACTAGTAATACATTTACACTCAGGACACTTTAAATCAGCCATTTACACCTCTTGTTGATTAATATACGTAAACACTATCTCTAACTCTAGAGTGTTTAGATCTTGAATATTTTGAAGTTCTATAATTATTATATCTAGATTTGTAAGATTTAGTGTAATGTTTAGATCTTGAATATTTTGAAGTTCTATAATTATTATTTTTTGAGTTATAACTACTATATTTAGAGTTTTTATATTTTGAATTATACTTACTATATTTGTTATAATTGCTATATCTAATTCCTTTGTAACTATCTCTTTGTATTATGTTATTATCATGAATATTATAATTATTATTTATAACAATAATAATTTTATGATTTTTTAAATTTTGATCATCATATCTTCCATGTTTATTTGTTGTGTGGAAAGCTTCTACATTTGAAGCTATCAAAATCATAAATACAAACAAAATAAATAATTTTTTCATGTTGTTTAGATAATGATAAAACTTATATTACTTTTGTAAGAATTTTTCATTATATTTTTCTTGTAATTCAGAATTATTCTCTAATGATATATTCAATTTTTGTATATAACCTGCATGATGCTTTGAATAATGGATCTCCATTGTTTGTGCATCTATATTAGGTTCTAATTCATTAAACTCATATCCTAAATCTTCTTGTTTATGTTCTACCATATTATCACCTCCAATAACTAATTTCAATTTAAATGATATTATAAAAATATTACTATTTTCTAATTTTATTTTTAGTTATAAATACAGAGATGATAGTTGTTATAGAAATTAAAATAGAGATTATTATCATTCTTATTACAATGTCATAAAAAAATTGTGTTGGAAATAAAACAATTAAATTATCTATTTCTGGATTTAATTGCCATAGATTATTATCAAAAAGAATTAAATGAAAATTTACAAATAGACTATCGAAATTTGAACTCACGATTAAAAATAATGTAATGATGAAAAATATTGTTAAGATACTACCTAACATTAAAGAATTAAGAAATATGTTAATTTTTTTAGTTTTATAATAATAAATTAAAATTAAAAAAAATAAAATGATTAGTATAAAAAGTAGTTTTATTGAACTATTAATTAAATTTTTAACGTCTTTTAGATGTGTTTTTTCTTTTTGATCAAAAAAATTTGTAGTAAGTTCTTTATCGTTTATAAAATAATTAAATAAGTTATTTACTTCTAATTTAACAATGTCTTTTGAAAAATGATTGTAAATTTCGTTTTTTTCGAATTCTTTTTCATAAAAATCTAAATCAAAAACTACTAACCTAAAACCTATTAAAAATATTAAAAGTGGAATAATTGCAATTATTAAAAAATTAAATTTATTTTCCTTTTTTATTATTTTTTTCTTCATCTTTTTCCAAAATTAAGTTTCCAACATAATTACATTTTTTACATTCATATTTACCAAAATGTCCACCCATATATAACATTATTTTATTAGATTTACATATAGGACATATCTTCATTTTTTATATTTAATTAAATAACCTAAGAAAATTCCAAATATTAATGATCCTAAAATGATCAGATTATTCTTAGAATTATTTTTTCCTTCTACCTCTAAATTGAATTCTGTTCCAACTTTTTTACCATCAACATCAAACTGTACTTTTATTTCATATTCTCCTTCAAAAGGAAAATTATAAGTTAAGGATAAAGCTCCAGAATTATCTTGATATGTATTTGGATTAGAGAACAAAACACTATCCTCATAAGATACTCTTAACCAGGCATCTAAATTTTTTACTCTTTCTCCAGTTGTTCTATTTTCTATATAAAACACTATTGCTGTTGATTTATCTGTCTTTACAACATCATCTATTTTTGCAAATTCTATTCTATAATCTCCAACTTCTTTTCCTTCTCCTTCCAAATGAGCAAAAGTTAGAGGTATAAAAAATAAGAAAATAATGAGATATAATCTCATTCTACTATTAATGTTCCCCTCATACCACCATGTCCACTACCACATTGGACATTACAAAAGAAATTGAATGTTCCTGTTTTATCAGCTACAAATTCTACATTAACTGTTTTTCCAGGTACTAAATCTTTGTTACTAACTCCAAATTCAGGGATAGCAATACCATGGGCAACATCTACACTTTCAATATTTAATTTAACTGTGTCTCCTTTGTTAACTGTTATTGTATCAGGAACAAATTCCCATTGTTTAGCAGTCATAGTAAACTCTTTTACATTACCAGTAGAACCTATGACCTCATTACTTCCACTACTTTCTTCTATTGGCTGTACAATTTGTGTGGGTGCTACACTAGATTCTTGTTGAGTACAAGCACTTATTAGAACTAAACTAAATATTAAAAAAATAAAACTCTTTTTCATAAATTATCACCTCATTATTTCTTTATTTTAAAAGTTTGAATCTATCAATTGTTGGAATACACTAAATGGTTGGGCCCCACTTATTAATTGTCCATTAACTGTGAATCCTGGAGCTCCTCTAACCCCTGCAGCGGAACCATCTCTCAAATCTTGTTCTATAACAGATTTATACTTTCCTGAGCTTAAACATTCTTTAAATTGATCAATATTCATCTCAACTTGAGTAGCATAATCTACTAGATTATTCTCTCTAAAACTAGGTGAATTTTCAAATAATAAATCATGATATTCCCAAAACTTTCCTTGTTCATTAGCACACTCTGCTGCTTCTGCAGCTGTTTGAGCACTAAAATGGATATTTCTTAAAGGAAAATGTTTATAGATAAATTTAACTTTTCCAGTGTTTATATATTGTTGTTCTATTGAAGGAAAAGTTTGTTGAACAAATTTTCCACAAAATGGGCATTCAAAATCAGAATATTCTACAATAGTCACTGGAGCATTAGGATCTCCTTTTACTTTTTCATTAGATTCTATATCAAGATTAAGAGTTGAAGATCCAGTTATTGTGCTTGAATTAGGATCAGAACCTCCAGAAAAAAATTTATAACCAAAAACCACTACAACTATTAGAATAATTGAGATAGCTGAATATTTTAATAAATTACTTCTTCTATCTTGTTTATCTTGAGATTCTATTTTTTGTCTTTCTTCTTCTTCTTTATTATGTCTCTTTAATAATTTTCTTTCATGTTTACTAAGATTAGAATTATCTTGATTATTTTGAGTATGTTCAGATAATGTATCATCTACATTAACTTTTTCTTCGTTATTGTTTTCTTCTTCTTTATACTCATCTTCTTTATGTTCATCTTCTCTATGATTATTTTCTTTATGTTCTTCCATTTTTTATTTTTAAGAAAATCTCAATATATAAATCTTTTCTTATTTGATTAAAATAAAATAAATAAAATTTTATTAAATATTCAGAAATAATTTGAAAATTTGTCAATTTTTGTTATAACACTATATTTTTAATCAAATTTAGCGAAAAAAGAGTAATTTTACATAAAATGTTTATTATACTTGTAAAACTACAAATATCTTATAGTGAATACGAGGTTAATCAATGAATATAAGAACTAGAATCGGAAAAGGAATTTCTAATCTTTTTAATCAAAGAAGTAATGATGAGAGTGGACCAAGAGATGGAATAGAAAACAGATTAGTTGTAGATAAAGACTCAATGAAAAAAGGGAGTATAGAAAGATTAAAGATAAGATTGATTAAGGATATAGGAACTTTAGATAGTATTGATCTTCACACTGCAGAAATAGAGAATAATGCAGAAAGGTATTATGAGGCATTATCAGGTTATGAAGAATTAATAGAATTTTATGTAGATTATATGGGTAGAAGTAAATTAAAAAATTCTAAAATGCCAAAAATAGATGATAAGCCAAGTGAAGAACTTATTCATATCTTAACTGCCTTTTTACAAGTTTTATCTTTAAGGTATGGTCATGCTGAAGAAATAAGAAAAGAAGGGATAGTTAAATCAAATCTTTCAGAATATGAAAAAACAGACTTTGATAAGAAACTACAAAAACTAACTTCAAGTAGAAAATTAGGGTCAGAGTTTATCCAATATCATAAAGATCAAGGAAGAAGATATGCTGAGATGGGATTACATGAAGAACTTGATGCATTAATAAATAAACATAAAAATGTTTATAAAGCATATAGAAATTTAAGTTAAATTAATTATTGTTTTTGAATTCTTTATGAATCTCTACAAATTCTTGATAATTATAGAACTAATGTTTAACATTATAATATTTCATTAATAAAGAACTTAATACAACAGATAATGAACTAAAAGCCATTGCTCCTGCAGCTACCATTGGATTTAATAAAAATCCATAAAATGGATATAAAATTCCAGCAGCTATTGGAATTCCAGCTGAGTTATAAATAAATGCCCAAAATAAATTTTGCTTTATTTTTTTGATGGTATATTTGCTTAAAGAGATAGCATTTACAACATCCCTTAAATCATCTTTAACTAAAATTATTTCTCCAGTTTCTATTGCTATATCTGTTCCTGATCCTATAACTATTCCTAGATTTGATTGTGCTAACATTGGAGCATCATTAATTCCATCCCCAACTGCTCCAACTATTCTTCCCTTATCTTGTAATTTTTTAATTTCATTAGCTTTATTTTGTGGAAGAACTTCAGCTAAAACATTTTTAATATTAAGTTGAGAAGCAATAGCTTGTGCTGTTTTTGTGTTGTCTCCAGTTATTATCATAACTTCTTTGTTTAAATTGATTAAAGAATTAACAGCCTCTTTTGATTCTTCTTTTAGTGTATCCATCACAGCTATTAATCCAATAACTTTTTTGTTAATGGCTAAGATCATAACAGTTTTCCCTTCACCTTCTAACAATAAAAGTTTTTTTTCTACTTCTTCAAAATTAATTTTATTATCAAACATCAATCTTTTATTACCAAATAATATTGTTTTACTTAAATAACGAGCTTGTATTCCTTTTCCAGGGAATACTTTAAAGGAATGAGCTCTTGGAATCCTTATTTTTTCACTTAAAGCTTTGTTAATAATAGCTTCTGCTAAAGGATGTTCAGAACCTTTTTCAACTATAGCTGCTAATTTCAAAATATTTTGATTTTTTATTTTTATTATATCTGTAACTTCAGGCTTGCCTTTTGTTAATGTTCCAGTTTTGTCTAAGATTATAGTATCAATTTTATGTGCTTTCTCAAGAGCTTCTGCATTTTTTATTAAAATTCCATTCTCTGCACCTTTACCAGTTCCAACCATTATTGCAGTAGGGGTTGCTAATCCTAAAGCGCAAGGACATGCTATTATTAATACTGCAACAAAATTTAACATAGCAAAAATAAATTTAGGATCAGGACCAAATACAATCCATACAATAAAAGTAACAATTGCGATTATTAATACACTTGGAACAAAGATACTTGAGACTTTATCTGCTAATCTTTGTATAGGTGCTTTCGAACCTTGAGCTTCTTCAACTAATTTTATTATTTGTGATAAAACTGTGTCTTTACCTATTTTAGTTGTTCTTATTTTTAACAATCCATCTTTGTTTATTGTTGATCCAATAACCTTAGAATTTTTAGATTTTTCTACAGGAATAGATTCTCCAGAGATCATAGATTCATCTACTGAAGAATGTCCTTCTAAAACTATTCCATCTGTAGGAATTTTTTCTCCAGGTTTTACTAATAAAATATCTTTAATTTTAACATTTTCTAAATTAATAATTAATTCTTTATTATTTCTTATTATTGTAGCTGTTTTAGGTTTTAATCCAATTAATTTTTTTATTGAATCGGAAGTATGACTTTTAGCTCTAGACTCTAAATATCTTCCTAAGATAATTAATGTTATGATCATGGCAGAAGTATCATAATAAACAGAAGCTGCAACCCCTGCTCTATTTATTATTGAAGGGATAAAAGTTGCAATTAAACTATAGATGTATGCAGCAGAAGTCCCCATAGCTATTAATGTGTTCATATCAGAAGTTTTATTTTTTAATGCAATCCAAAATCCTTTATAGAATTGCCAACCAACATAAAATTGAACTGGGGTTGTTAATAAAAATAATATAATAAACATTATTTGTTGAGGGATTTGATTTATTAAAATAAAAGAAGTATTGAATGTCCCAATGAATATTAATACAGTTAAAATTAAACTAATAATAAGTTTTTTTCTTAATTCATTAACTTCTTTATTTTTTGTTTGTTCTATCTCTTCTTCTTTTACAACTTCATAACCTAAACTTTTTACTACTTCATTTATTTTATCTTCAGAAATATTTTCATTAAAATCTATTGAAGCTTTTTCAGTTGCATAGTTAACTACAACTTTATTCACTCCTTCAATATTAGAAAGAGCTTTTTCAATACTTAAAGCACAAGAAGCACAATGCATCCCTCTAATTTTGAAGTCTTTTTTCACATTATTAATAATAAATAAGTCTAAATAAATTTATTGTATCCTCTTCTAATAGTTATTCAATTTAAGTGGTTAACAATCTATTTAAAGAAAAAAATAATAATTATCAAGAAATGGCAGATCCACTTATAGGTATTCATGCTGCAGTTGGCGAGATAGGGGTATTAGCATTTCTATGGGTTTTTGTTGAATTGATTAATCCAAGTAAAGAAAGAATAAAAAGAGCTAAGATAATAGCTTTAATTGGTGTTATATTTTTATTTGCTTCTTGGTTTGTAGGTGGTTATTATTATGTGGATGTTTATGGTAGTGAAGTCAAACCTTTAATTAAAGAAGGTCCAGCACCCTGGGCACATAGTGTTATAACAGAAACAAAAGAACATGTATTTTTATTCTTGCCATTTTTATCACTTTTAACATTAGGGATGATTCATAAATATGAAAAAGATTTAATTAAAAATAAAGATGCAAAATTTTCTTTGTTATTATTATCAGGATTGGTTGTTTTAATTGGATTGTCTATGGCTGGAATGGGCTACTTAATATCAACAGGATTTAGGGTTGCTCTGGAGGCTGCAGTATGAACATTAATGTTAAATCTCTTACACAATCAACAACTTGGACTATTATTTTAATAACTATTCTTACTATTTGGAGTGAGCTCTCAAAACCATTTAAAGGATTTTTAACAAATTTTAGTGGGCATCATTGGGTTACAAAAGGGATATTTTCTTTAGTTTTTTTTATAATTTTATATTTTATATTATCAAAAATTTATGAAGATTCTTTAGATGTTAAAAAAGAAACTTATTATGTTGTTGGGGCAACAATCCTAGGAGGGTTGATTATCTTTATATTTTTTGTAGAACATTTCTTTTCATAATTTTTTTAGTAAGTATAAAACAATTAAGAACATGATTACTATTAATACATCTAAGACAACACAAAATAAACATATAGTATACAAAATAAATAATTCTACATAAACTAAATATGCAGAGAATAGAATGGAGAATATTAAGATAGATAATAAAATTAACAATATATTATGATTGGCCAACTCTAATTTAAGCAAATTTAATTTCTTATCTTTAATTAGAAAATATGTTAAGAATAACATAAAAACAAATGTTAACGATCCTAGTAATGCCACTGGAATTCCAAATAATTCTGAATACTCACTTTGGTTTACTGTATGACAGTCAAATGTTTCTGAGATATCACAAAAACCTTCTCCAGCATCATCATAATGTAGAGTAATTAAATATGAAGAGGTTGCTATAGCTAATAATTCTAATAACACTAAAAAATACAATAACTTTTGTTTTAAATTATCCATTTTATTCTAAAAATTTATATTTTTTTACTAAATTTGTTTTATTCCACCACTTTCCTAAACTTAGATAATAAGTTGAGTTAGAAAAAGTAAATAAGATTAATAATAATGCATAAATGATATGTTCATCTAATATCGGGTTATGTTCTGGAAGAATAAATCCTGCTGTATACATTAATAACATCATTAATGCTCCTGAATATCCTGCAATTTTTACCCCCACTCCTAATATCAAAGCTAATCCAATTAACAATAATCCTAACATAAATAACCAATCTACAACAGCATTTCCAGCTAAACTTTTGTATAATTCCATAAATGGACCTTTAGTTCCAAAATTTAAAAATCCAAATGTTGGAGATCCACCTAGTAACCAGGCATCTTCTGCTTTAGTTGCAAATCCTAATCCAAATAATTTGTCTATAAAACCCCATAAGAAAATCCAACCTAATCCTATCCTTAATAATGATAGAATACACTCTTTTTTTTTATAACTCATGATTAAATTATATGATAATGTGATATATAAATATTATTAATTTTTTAATAACTAAATAAGTGTAATTTTCGAAATGATTATAAATTAATCAATATTGGTGAAAGTAAGGTTGTTAAATGTTACTTAAAAGAAACTAATGAAGAATGAAATCAATAAGTATATTAGGATCTACTGGAAGTATTGGAACACAAACATTAGATGTTATTCGAAATAATAAGGATAAATTTAAAGTTGTTGGTTTGGCAGCTAATAATGAGATAGAAATTCTTAAGCAACAAATTAAGGAATTTAACCCAATCAAAGTTGCTGTATTTGATGAAAAGAAAGCTGAAGAATTAAGGAAACAGATAGATATAGAAGTTTTTTCAGACAAAGAAGCACTTGATAAAATAGCGACTTTGAAAGAAGCAGATACAATTGTAATAAGTGTTGTTGGTTCTATTGGAGTTGTGCCTACACTAAAAGCAATACAAGCTAAAAAGAACATTGCTCTTGCAAATAAAGAAACATTAGTTACTGCAGGAAAGATTATAATGGAAGAGGTAAAGAAAAATAATGTTAATATTATGCCTATTGATTCAGAACATTCTGCTTTATTCCAATGTCTTCTTGGTGGAAAAAAAGAGAATATTCAAAGATTAATTTTAACTTGCTCAGGGGGCTCATTCAGGAACAAAACAAAAGATGAACTTAAAGAAGTTACTATTAAAGAAGCATTGAACCATCCAACATGGGAGATGGGTGAGAAAATAACAATTGATTCTGCTACATTAATGAACAAAGGCTTTGAAGTAATAGAAGCTCACCACCTCTATGGAATTCCTTATGAAAAAATTGATGTGATCATACATCCTCAATCAATAATCCACTCAATGGTAGAATATATTGATGGTTCAATAATAGCGCAATTTGCCATCAGTGATATGAGAATTCCTATACAATATGCTTTAACTTATCCAGAAAGATTAAAAAATAAGCTTCCAAAACTTTGCTTTGAAAAATATAATAAATTAACTTTTGATAAACCCAATATTGAGAAGTTTCCTTGTTTAAAGTATGCATTTGATGCAGGAAAGATAGGGGGAACTATGCCTGCTGTGCTTAATGCAGCTAATGAAATGGCAGTAAGGGAATTTCTTGTAGGAAAAATAAAATTTTTACAAATAGCTGAAACAATAAAGAAAGCAATGGAAAATCATAAAATTATAAAGAATCCAAATATTAATGAGATAATTAAAGCTGATGAATGGGCAAGGAAGTTTGTTGAAGAAGATTTAATTATAATTTAAATAATTTAGATTAAAAATTCAATTCTTGATTTGATTACTAATTAATCTTAACTGCGGTCCCATATGCAAGCATTTCAGAAGCTCCAGCCATCACCATGGATGTTGTAAATCTAACACCAATAACTGCATCTGCTTTTAGATCCAATGCTTCATTAACCATCCTATTATATGCTTCATCTCTTGAATTTTTTGTCATTTCAGTATAGGTTTTGACTTCTCCACCAACAATATTCTTTAATCCAGCTCCAATATCTCTTCCAATATTTCTTGCTCTTACGGTGTTACCTTTGACAACTCCAAGGATTTTAATGATTTTTTTTCCAGAAATTTCATTTCCAGTTGTAACGATTATATCTGCCATTTTATTTCCTCCATTTTTATTTAGTTTTTATTTTTTCAATATTATCTTCTTTTTTATTAAAAAGAATGAAAATTCCAATAATAAAGATAGGAATGCCATAAATTAATACAGAATATTGATAAAAACCAATTATTGTTAAAACTGATCCTAAAATAATTGTGAGAATTCCTGTTATTGTTCTGCTTAGGGTATTCATAATAATTTAGTAGAACAATTAGGTTATAAATCTTTGGAGCAAAAAATCAAAGTAACTAGAAATTTAAAATTAAGAATTCAATTCTTGATCTATTAAAGTTTTAAAAGCTGAATAATGTTGTGCTCCAACTAATTTATTTCCGTTGATAAAATATGTTGGTGTACCAGTCACACCATAACTTTGTCCTTCACTAAAATCATTTTGAACTTCTGAAGTTTTTTCTCTGGAATCTAAACAACCATCAAAAGTAGTTGAATCTAATCCTAATTGAGACGCATATCCCTTTAAATTATCAACTGAAAGAGATTGTTGATTATTAAAAATTAAATCATGCATCTCCCAATATTTATCTTGGTCTCCTGCACATTCAGCTGCTTCTGCTGACTTTTGTGCATCTGGATGAAAACTTAATGGATAATCTCTATACACAAACTTAACTTTTCCTGTATCAATATATTCAGATTTTAATTGAGGAAAAGTATCGTCAAATGCTCTTTTACAAAATGGACATTGATAATCTTCAAATGAAACTACAACCACAGGAGCATTTTCATCACCTAAAAATGGATCACCATCTTCATTTACTTGTATAGGTCCAGAAGGTGCTACTACAGTAGGAGCAGCTGGAGCTGATCCTCCACTTGGAATTCCACAACCACCTGCACTAGGAATATTTGCTGCAGTACTTCCTGTTGTAGTTGTTTCTCTATTTCCTAATTCTTCTTCAATAATTTGTTCAAAAGAACTAAATGGTTGGGCTCCTGAAACTAATCTTCCGTTAATCAAAAATCCTGGAGTGCCAGTTATTCCTTTAGATTGTCCTTCACTAAACTCTTTTTGAACCTTATCTAAATATTTCTTTGATTCAAAACATTCATTAAATTGATCAACATCTAATCCAAGTTGTTCAGCCCATGTTGAATATATTGAAGAACTTAATTGTCCTTGGTTATCAAATATTAAATCATGATACTCCCAAAACTTCCCTTGTTCATTAGCACATTCAGAAGCTAAAGATGCTGGTTCTGCTTCAGAATGAAAACTTAATGGATAATGTTTATACACAAATTTAACTTTTCCTGTATCAACATAAGTTGATTGTATTTGAGATAAAGTTTGATCGTAAAATTTTTTACAAAATGGACATTGAAAATCAGAGTATTCTACTATAACAACTTTTGCAGTGTCATCTCCTTTACTTGGAGAATCTTTAACATCTACATTAGCTCTTACAACCTCTCCACCTTCATGGCCACCCATTGAAGGTTCAGCTGCAGGTTGAACATTAAATTCTTCTAATTCTATTCCTTGTGGAAAAAATAAACTACCATCTTTTGTTACATAAGCATCAACTTGTTGTCCTGCTATATCTAAATCTAATTTATACAAACCATTTTCTTCACTAAGTTCATTTAATAAAGCTACAGCTTGTCCTTGTAACAATTCATCATTAACAAAATTGATAACATTATTAGCTATCTCCTCTTTAGAACCGCTTGCTAAATTTAAATCTAAAGAATTAAATCCATTTGTAAATAAAGAAACAACTAATAACAATCCTAAAACTATAGTTACAATCTGCCAAGAATTATCTTTAAGATACCTCATTTTGTGACGCATTTCAAATTAGTAAAATATATTGTTTATAAAGTTTCTCATGTTTCATTAAAATCTTTTTTAATTAAAGTAAATCTATAAATACTCTTAATTGATTTTATTATTATGTTTGTAAACAATATTAATCCTACCTTATTTCAGTTAGGACCTTTTCAGATAAGATATTATGGATTGATATTTGTTTTAGGTTTTATAATAGCATATTATATGATCTCTTATTTAATAAAAAAGAGAGAAATAAATTTAACTAAAGATGATTTAAGTGATTTTATATTCTACTTAATTATTGGGGTAGTAGTAGGGGCAAGAACTGGACATGTATTAGCTAATTTTAAATTTTATTCTAATAATTTATTACAAATATTTGCTTTATGGAATGGTGGTTTAGCATTTCATGGAGGATTAATTGGAATATTAATTGTAAGTTATTATTTTATAAAAAAGAAAAATATTGATTTTTATGATATAGCAGATATTATAGTTATTCCAGCCACTCTAGCATTAGGGTTTGGAAGGATTGGGAATTTTCTTAACGGAGAGTTATATGGGAAGATAACAAATGTTCCTTGGGCTGTAAAATTTCAAAATGCAGAAGGATTTAGACATCCAACACAAATTTATGAATCATTTAAAAATTTCTTTATATTTTTTACTTTATGGAGTCTAAAAAATAAAGAACTTCCAAAAGGATTTTTATTTTGGTTGTTCATAACACTATATGGGTTGTTTAGATTTGTAATAGAATCATATAGGGAACCAATAAGTGCATTAGGATTTATAATATTTAATTTAACAATAACTCAATTGTTTAATATACTAATGTTAATAACAGGATTGGTAATGTTATATAAATTAAAGAAAAATGATAGAAAAATATAAAGCAGTTATATTCGATTTTGATGGAACTATTGTTGATACAGAAAGAATTAAATTAAAATCAATGAAGATTCTATTAAAAGATTATAATATAGATTTTAAGAAAGATCCTAGATTATTAGGGATGTCAAGTATAGATTATTTTAATATGTTAAAATCTAAATATAATTTAAATTCAGATTTTGATAAAATGGCAGAAAAAAGAGAAAAGATACTAGAAGATTTATTTGCTAAAGAAGAAATAAAAATTCTTCCTGGATTTTTAAGATTAGTAAAATCATTAAAGAAAAATAATATTAAGATTGGATTAGCAACTTCTGCTTCAAAAAAATTCCTTATATTTATATTAAATAAAATAGAGATAAAAAAATACTTTAATGTTATCCATTGTGGAGATGATGTTGAACATAGTAAACCAAATCCAGAAATCTTTTTGATGACAGCTAAAGATCTAGATATTGCTCCAAAAGACTGTGTTGTAATAGAAGATTCAATTAATGGTGTTAAAGCAGGCAAAGCAGCTGGTATGGATGTTATTGCTGTAACAAATACTTTTTCTAAAAAACATTTAACAGAAGCAGATATTGTATTAGATAGTTTAGAAGAAATTAATGTATAATAAGTTTTATAAGGAAAAATAATCTAATTTTTATTGAGGGGGCGTAGTTTAACCTGGCCAGAGCAGTCGGCTCCAGACCGACAAATCCAGGTTCGAATCCTGGCGTCCCCATTTTTCTATATATAATAGTTATGAGTCACTACCGCAAGGTTTATAAATAAGTATCTAACTTCAAAGTGGTAATATAATTAATAAATATTTTTTGGAGGAAAAATAAAATGAATTTGAAAGGAAATTATGGTAAAATGTTAAGAAGAGCAGCTGGAATTGTAGCTGTAGCTGCTACGCTTTATGGTTGTTCAGGTGGTGCAAACTTAGGTAGTCTTTCTGGAAATTATTCTGCTAGTGAAAAAACAAGATTAGAGTCAATGGCTTCAAGTAAAAACGCTGATGAAAAAAGAGAAGGATTAAAAGGACTTTGTCAATTAGTTGACGGTAAAGTAGTTGATAAAGGAGCTTCAACAGACATTACTAATTATGTATTAGGGAAATTTGATCAAAGTGCTTCTATGGTTCATGTTTATCCTGTAGGAAAGATGAATGTTGTTGGTAATGGAGCTATAAGAAGTGTAGGAAATGACCATTATACAATAAAAGTTTCTTGGGAAAAAGCAAAGGAAACTTTTGCAAATGCTAAAGATAGAATTATTGAAGCATGTGCTAAAATGGGAAGTAAACGTGTAAGAACAACAACACCTTCAGAATTTGATGCACATAAGGCTAGAATTAGTCAAAGAGAATTCGAAGCATTAGTAAAAGGCCAAGATGTAATGAGAGGTAAAACTTGGAAAGATGTTATAGACGGAAATACCTTTGAAGCAGCAAAAGGCGGATATAGCATGCATATTGGATTTGATTAAATCCCCTTTTATTTTTTTAATTTTTGATAAAAGATGAAAACTACTATAATAAAAAGGATTTTTGTAATTTCTATAATTTTTTTATTATCATTATCTTCAATTTCATTATTTTCTACCCCAATCTACGCTGATGATGGTGGAGATGACGGTGGAGATGACGGTGGAGGAGATGGAAGTGGAGGAGATGACGGTGCAGGAGACGATGACGGTGGAGGAGATGGAACTGGAGGAGATGACGGTGGAGATGACGGTGCAGGAGAC
>Ga0187833_10001406_pt1 | contig 27469 bp, 27 predicted proteins | sample ETNtaG_37_FD_167968 | JGI IMG/M metagenome (GOLD analysis project Ga0187833, IMG submission 167968) | Marine microbial and viral communities from oxygen minimum zone, Eastern Pacific Ocean - ETNP2014_SV_400_PacBio MetaG (Illumina Assembly) | ecosystem: Environmental > Aquatic > Marine > Hypoxic...
AACATCGATTGACTCACTAATTTTTTGAATATCTTCGCTTGATTGGTCAATTATTGTTACTGAATGACTTTGAGCCGACAGTTGTTTGGCTATACTAAATCCTACTCTACCTGCACCACATACAATAATATTCATTAATTTATTCCCTTGATTCCTAGTGTTTTCAACTTTCTATGCAAAGCTGATCTTTCCATACCGACAAAATCTGCAGTTTTTGATATGTTACCCTTAAATTTTTTTAACTGTAAGGTTAAATAAGATTTTTCAAAATTTTCTCTCGCTTCCTTTAAAGGATAAGAAAAATTTTTTTCAGATATATCAGTTTTGTTAATGGAAACTTTTTTTAAAGATTCGTTTATAATCATATTGATATTTTCATTTTTTTCATTCGGCGATAATATTGCAATTCTTTCAACTAAATTTCTTAGTTCCCTAACGTTTCCTGGCCAATCGTATTCGAATAAATATAGATTGTTGGAATCAATTTCAAATTTCGGCACTCCATATAAATTTGAAATTGTTTTGGAAAAATAATCTATTAACAATGGAATATCTTCTGTTCTATTTTTTAGTGGTTCGAGATTTAAAGGAACAACGTTTAATCTGTGATAGAGGTCTTCTCTAAAATTTCCATCCTCTATTTCTTTAGATATATTTTTGCTTGAAGTGCATATGATTCTAACATTTACACTAATATCGTGATTACCGTTTAGTCTCTTAAATTTTTGATCAGTTAATACTCTTAAAATTTTTGCTTGTGTTTCTAATGGTATTTCCGAAACCTCATCAATAAGAAGAATACCATTAGATGCCTTTTCTAATGCACCATAAAGTATTGTTCCATCGTTATTTTCCGAACCAAAAAGTTCAAGTTCATATTTTTCAGGATCTAGTAATGCTCCATTTAAAATAACTAATGATTTTTTTGCTCGATTAGAATTCTTATGAATTTTTCGTGCAACTAATTCTTTACCCGAGCCCGCTGGTCCAAAAATAAAAATTCTACTTTCTGTTAGGGATAATTTTTTTATTTGTTCTTTTAATTTCATTATAGAAGGACTTTTTCCTATTAGGTCATAAGAATGGAATAATTTATTTTGGAGCTTTTTATTTTCTTTTTTTAAACTGAAATTTTCAATTGCCCTATTTACAAAATTAATTAATCTTTGAGAGTCAAAAGGCTTTTGTATAAATTCAAATGCACCAGATTTTAGTGAATCTACAGCCATTTTGATATTAGCATGACCAGAGATGATTATTACGGGAATATCAATATCTTTTTTTTTTATATGAGTTAACAACTCAATTCCGTCGTTATCACCTTTGTCAAGTTTTACATCAATAATTGCAACGTCCGGTAATTTTTTATCAATTTCACTTAAAGCCTGATTGTAGTTTGCTGCTTGTCTAATATAAAAGCCATGATCCATCAAAAGACTAGAAATGAGAAACCTAATGTCTGAATTATCGTCAATGATTAAAATTTCAGCTGACATTTTTTGGTAAAATAATTTCTACTTTTGCACCATCTTGTTTTGATCTAAAATTAATTTTTCCATCATGATCATTTATTATTTTGTTTACAATAGCCAAACCCAAACCTGTGCCTTTAACTTTTGTGGTAAAATATGGTTTTACGATTTTATTCAAATTTTCGTTAGAAAAACCTATGCCGTTGTCTTCTATTGTACAGTATATATAGTTATTTATTTCTTTAATTTCTATATCAATTTTATAAGCAAATTCTCCATTTTTCTTTGATTTATCCATTATAGATTCAATAGAATTTTTTATTAGATTTATAAATACCCGGTTTAATTGTTCTTCATCAGCAGCTATTATTATTTTTTCTTTTTTGCATAAAAAGCTAAAATTAATACTACTATTCGAAAGTGAATGTAAATTGACAGTTCTGGCAATAACTTTTTTTATATCTATATTTTTTAAAATCGGTTTTGGCATTCTTGCAAAGTCCGAAAATTCATTAACTAAATGTTCTATGTCTTTAATTTGTCTATTGATTGTTTTTAAATAATTTTCGAAATTTTCCTTATCGTTTTCATTTGAAATTTTGTTTAAATATTTTTCTTTTAATCTATCAATAGATAACTGAATCGGAGTTAAGGGATTTTTTATTTCATGTGCTAATTTTCTAGCTACATTTTCCCAAGCTTCATGTCTTTCTGATAATAATAATTTATCTTGTTGTGCTTTTAATCTATCTATCATCAAATTAAAGTTTTTATTTAATTTATCAATTTCTTCCTCCGATTCTATTATTGGTACCTTTGTGTTTAAATTCCCCGCGCTGATACTTTCCGATGCTTTAATTAAATTAACTATGGGTTTAAAAAATCTTGAAGCGAATTTTATACTGATTGTAATTGATAAAAATAATAGCAACGTTACAACAATTACATATATTAATGCAAATGTTATTTTTATTCCTGTTTTTTGGTTTTGTACACTATAATAAAAATTTATGGCTTGTTCAGTTTCTTTCAAATAGTTAATAATCTTTGGATCTAAAAATTTTACAACGTACAAATAAGTATCAATAAAGTTTTCAAGTTTTAGTAATGAAGATGATCTATTTGTAATAGCATCAGTAATTTTAATTGGTCTATTATCTAAAGTTAATAGTTGATAAGCTTTATCTAGCGGAGGGACAAACTCTAAAGTAACATCTCTTACATCGGACATTAATATTCTCCCAGAGCCATCCAATAAATGTATTTCATCTAATCTTCTGATTAATCTTTGGTGTCTCAAAACATCCTTCAAAATTTTAGGATTATCATGAAAAAATTTAGAGTTTCTATTTATATCTATTGCAACTAATAAAACATCAGCTTCAATGTTGTTTCTAGTTTCATCTACATAATTTTTTGCAACATCATATGAATTATTTACTGCTGTGGTAATTTTTTGATCAAAATACTTTTGTAGTCCTACAGAAAATAAAATTAAAGAAAATATCGCGATAAATATGGATGGTAATAAAATAGATACAGAAAAAAAAGATATATACCTTAGATTTGCTTTTGAACCTACTCCTTCTATTTCTTTATCTTTGTAAAGCTTATAAATCTCTCTTACAATTATAAAAAAGAACAGTAAGACCAATGCCAGATCTATAATTAACAGAGTTTGAAAGTTAAAATAATTTAATTCAATAAAACTTTCATCAATAAATGCAAAAAATGTTATTATACCTAATGGAAAACTAATTGAAAAAACAACAAAGATCCATTTATTTTTTTTTATAAAATCTAGCATCTTAAAATAATAAAATATTTAAATATTATTGATATATAATACATAATGAGTATTTTTCTAATACTACTAGCAGCTGGTGAAAGCAAAAGGTTAAAATTTAGTGTACCAAAGCCTTATATAACGGTTAACAATAAAAAATTATTAGAACATGCATTAAATTCATTCCGGGATTTTCGTGCAATTAAAAAAACTGTAATTGTTTATAATAAAAAGCATAAAAAACATCTAAACAAATTAAATCCAAAAAACAGCTTAAAAATTACAGGAGGCAAAACCAGGCAGGAATCTACATTTAGGGCGCTAAAAAAGATAAAAAAAATGAATTGTAAAAAAATATTAATTCATGACGCTGCTAGACCTCTTCCCTCTAGAAAAATTATAAATGAAATTATAAAAAAACTTAGATCAAATCATGCAGTAATACCCATAATAAAAATAAATGACGCAACAAAACGAGTTAAAAAAAAAATAGTTTTTAAAAATATTAAGCGTAACAGTTTAAGGTTTTCTCAAACACCACAAGGTTTTACATTCAAAAAAATATATGAAAAACATGAAAAAAATATGAATACTTCTTTTGATGATGACTCTGCTTTATTCACGAATGATGGTGAAAAAGTAGTAAGCATAAATGGCAGCAAAACAAACTTAAAAATAACTGATAAAGAAGATCTGGAGATATTTAAGTCTTTAATAAAAGGAAAAACTTATTCTGGCATCGGATTTGATGTTCATAGATTAGTTAAAGGAAGAAAACTTTATTTAGGGGGAATTAAAATACCTTTTGTCCTGGGACTGAAAGGTCACTCTGATGCCGACCCTGTTCTTCACGCTCTTATCGATAGCTTGCTTGGTGCATCTAGATTGGGTGATATTGGAAAATTATTTTCTGATAAAAATAAAAAATATAAAAATATTAGATCTACAATTTTGCTTAACAAAGTAATTGAATTAATTAAATCTAAAAGTTTCTCAATCAACAACATTGATATAAATATTATTGCTCAAAAACCCAAAATAAAAAAGTATTCAAAAAAAATAACACAAACAATAAGTAAACTGTGTGGAATAAATCCTAATAGAATAAATATTAAAGCTAAAACAACTGAAAGACTTGGTCTAATTGGAAAAGGAAAGGCCATAGCATCTGAAGTTATAACTTCTTTAATCAAATATGATTAATAAAATAAATATATTTTTCGTAACTTTTTTTGGAATTGGATTTGTTAAATTTGCTCCTGGAACTTTTGCATCAATAATAACATCCATATTATTATTTATTTCATTTCATATATTAAACATTTCTTCAAATATTGTTTTGATATTTCTTTTTTTTATTTTTTTTTATTCTTTATACGCGGTTAGTTCATATATAAAAAAAATTACTAATAAAGATCCAAAAGAAGTTGTAATAGATGAAGTAATTGGACAATCAATACCTATATATCTTTATGAAATATCACATGGAACATCAAAACAATTTGATGACGCTTTAGTGTTCTATGCAATAATGTTTATACTTTTTAGATTTTTCGACACCATTAAACCTTTCCCGGTAAGCTATTTTGATAAAAAAATTAAAAATAGCTTTGGTGTTATTTTTGATGATATTTGCGCAGGTTTATATGTTGTGTTAATTCTTCTTGTATACATGATTTTAAAATGAAGAAGTTGCCACAAAAAATAGTTAATTTATTAAGCAAGAAAAAGTTAAAAATTTCTTTTGCTGAATCTTGTACTGGTGGTTTACTTTCATCTGCTATTACCTCCGTTAGTGGATCTTCTAAAGTATTTGCTCTTGGTTTTGTTACATATTCTAATCAATCTAAAAATAACATTCTTAAAATTCCAAAAAAAATCCTAAGAAAATATGGTGCTGTTAGTTATGAAAGTTGTCTATCTATGGTAAAAAACTTAAGTAAAATTAGCAAAACTGAATTATCGGTTTCCATAACAGGGATAGCTGGTCCTAAAGGGGGTTCAAGGAAAAAACCTGTGGGTTTAGTTTATATCGGTATTAAAAAGGGAAATAAAACTTTGATTAAAAAACACTTATTTAAAAATAAAGGTCGTTCGTATATTCAAAAAACTGCGGTCAATAAATCTTTAGACCTTATTTTAAGTTTTATTAAATAACTCCTTAGCTCTTTTTTCAAATGCATCAGCTATTTTTTTTAATCCCAAATCAAAAGTTTTAATCATTAAAATATTTAAAATCTTATTTTTTAGTTCAAAATCAACATGAAAATCTATTTCACTTGAATCACCAGTCTGCGTAAAAGACCATTTATTTTCTAAATGTTTTAGGGGTCCTCCTATATTGGTCACATGTATTGATTCAGCAGATTTATCGTAAATAACAAAACTTTTATATGTTTCGTTAAAAAAACTTTTTCCAATAGTAAGGTCCGCTGTAATTTCTAATGTATTTCCTTTATCAATTTTAGTGTGTATCTTTCCACTTAAACACCAGGGTACAAATTCTGGATATTTTTCAATATCAAGTACCATTTCGATTAAATTCTTTTTAGTACAGGGAATTTTTTTTTTTATTGAAGCTGATGGCATTGGAATTGTTTTTCTCTCAATTTTTTCATTTTGGAGAAATCTTCATCCGCATGGTATGAGGATCTGGTAAGAGGTGATGAAGCAACTTTTAAAAATCCCTTAGATTCTGCTATTATTTTTAGTTCTCTAAATTCTTCTGGTTGAACATATCTTGCTAGAGGATAGTGCTTAACCGAAGGTTGTAAATATTGACCTATTGTTAAGAAATCAACATCAGCACTAATTAGATCATCCATCACCTGTAAAATTTCATCTCTTTCTTCTCCAAGTCCAAGCATAATTCCAGATTTGATAAATATTTTATTATTTATTTTTTTGGCAGACTTTAATAGTTCCAAAGAAGCAAAATATCTTGAACCAGGTCTAACTTTTAAATAAAGGCTAGGAACTGTCTCGATATTATGATTAAAAACATCTGGGTTAGCTTTTACCACTTTTTTATAGGCATTACCTTTCCTCAAAAAATCTGGGGTTAAAACTTCAATAGTTGTATTTTTATTAAGTTTTCTTGTTTCTTTTATTGCTTTTGAAAAATGTAATGCACCACCATCGTTTAAATCGTCTCTATCAACAGAAGTAATTATAACGTGTTTTAAATTTAGTTCTTTTGTAGCTTCTGCAATTTTAATTGGCTCTAATGAATCTAAGGATTTAGGTTTTCCAGTTTTAACATCGCAAAATCTACAGGCCCTCGTGCAGATATCACCCATTATCATAAATGTAACATGTCTTTTACTCCAACATTCCGTAATATTTGGACAGTTTGCTTCCTGGCAAACAGTGTTTAAATTATTTTTATTAATTATACTTTTTGTTAAAAAAAAATTCCGAGAATTTGATATTTGGGATCTGATCCATTTAGGTTTTTTTTTTATTGGATTAGATGGTTTGTTGATTTTTTCCGGGTGTCTAATCACCATTTTATCGAACTAAATATACTTTCTCATTTGGTTTTCCGTAAAAAAATTTTTCTCTATAGAGAATCTCTAAATAATCTAAATCAATGTTATCAGATAAAAGAATGATTTTTTTTTCAACGTCATTAAGCTCTGCTATCAAATTATTTTTTTTCTGAATTAATTGATTTTGAATTTCTTTTTTTTCAATATATGAGAACAAACCACGCTCTCCATCCAATAAATTAAATGTAATATAAACAAATAAAAAAGTACTGATTAGAAGAAAATAATTTTTTTTTAAAATTTCCACGATCCTCATTAACTAAATATTAGCCATTTCTGCATGTTTTCCAAGTTCTTCTTCAATTCTCAATAACCTATTATATTTTGCGACTCTTTCAGACCTTGCTAATGAACCAGTTTTAATTTGAGATGAATTGGTTGCCACTGCCAAATCGGCTATAAATGTATCCTCAGAGTCACCTGATCTATGGGAAATTATAGTTTTAAAACCTTTCTTGTGAGCTAAATTAATAACATCTAAAGTTTCAGTTAATGTACCTATTTGGTTTGGTTTAATCAATATAGCGTTTGCTGTCTCTTCTTTAATGCCCCTGATTAATCTTTTTTTGTTAGTAACAAAAAGATCATCTCCAACAATTTGAGTATTCATTTTATTAAATTTTAAAAGTCTCATAAACCTTGCCCAGGTACCCCAATCATCTTCTGAAAAAGGATCCTCGATAGAATTAATTGGATATTTGTCAATTAATTTCATGTAGTAATCAATTGTACTTTTTGTGTTTTCAAATTTTAAAGACTGAACAGAATATTTGCCAACTTTGTGCAACTCATTCGAAGCAATATCCAAACATATTGAAAGATCAATGCCTGGTCTAAAACCAGCTTTTTCTATAGCCTCCATAATAAGTTCTATTGCTTTTTCGTTCGTATTTAATGATGGAGCAAAGCCACCCTCATCTCCCACTGTTGTTGATAGATTTTTATTATTTATTAGAGTCTTTAATTTCTGTATTACCAAAAAACATATTCTAGTTGCTTCTGAAAATGTCGTAGATTTTTCTGGACGTATCATAAACTCTTGTATTCTAAGAGAATTATTTGCATGCATTCCACCATTTATTATATTCATTAATGGCAATGGAATTTTATTACTAGTAGTTCCTCCTAAATATTTAAATAATGGAATTTTTTTTGAAATTGCAGCTAATTTACTTGTGGCAATAGAAACTGCTAAAATTGAGTTTGCTCCTAATTTTTTTTTTTGCTGTGTTCCGTCCAAATCTATCAAAGTTTCGTTTATTTTTGCTTGATCAAAAATATTAAAATTTTTTAATTTTTTTGATATAGTTAAATTTATATTTTTAACAGCAGATAAAACGCCTTTACCTAAATACTCTTTGTTTTCTTTATCTCTAAGTTCAAATGCTTCATGTCTTCCAGTGGAAGCACCTGAAGGAGCAATTGCTGAGGAATAATATCCTTCATCTGAATAAACTTCCGCTTCTATAGTTGGGTTTCCCCTACTATCAAAAACCTGACGTCCTTTGATATTAGTTATTTTTGCCATTCTTAATTAACTGATCAATTTTTATTAATTGTTTTAATAGATTTTCCATCTTTGATAGCGGGACCATATTTGGACCATCTGAAGGTGCGTTATCTGGATCAGGATGTGTTTCAATGAAAATAGCGGCTATACCCACTGCCATAGCTGCTCTTGCAAGATATTCTACAAATTCTCTTTGACCTCCGGTTTTATCACCCATGCCACCTGGCTGCTGAACCGAATGTGTGGCATCAAAAACAACAGGATAACCTTTTCTTGCCATTATCGGTAACGATCTCATATCAGAGACTAGAGTGTTATAACCAAAACTGGTACCTCTTTCTGTAACTAAAATATTTTTATTACCAGAATCTTCTATTTTTTTTGTGACATTTGCCATGTCCCATGGTGCTAAAAACTGACCCTTTTTGACGTTTATTATTTTTCCAGTTTTAGCTGCAGCTACCAATAAATCTGTTTGTCTGCATAAAAAAGCTGGTATTTGCAAAACATCTACATGTTTTGAAACAGCTTCACACTGATCTATAGTGTGAACGTCTGTCAATACTGGTATTCTTAAATCATTTCTAATTTTATCAAAAACTGGAAGAGATTTTTCTAAACCAACTCCCCTTTTACCTTTTATGCTAGTTCGATTGGCTTTATCAAAAGAAGTTTTATATATAAACCCTATATTAAGCTTTTGAGAAATTTCTTTTAATTTACTAGCAACATCTATGGCGTGTTTCTCATTTTCTAATTGGCATGGACCTGATATCAAAGTAAATGGACTGGAATTTGAGATGCTCAATTTTCCACATTTAATCAGTTTATTTTCCATTAATTTCTTTCTTTATATGTTTCTGCAGCTTTAACAAAAGATGAAAATAGAGGATGAGGTGTGAAAGGTCTTGATTTAAATTCAGGATGGAACTGAACGCCAACAAACCATGGATGATTTTTTAGTTCAATTATTTCAGGTAACATGCCATCTGGTGATAAAGCAGAAAAAATTAATCCTTTTTTCTCAAAATTATCTTTATATTTTATGTTTACTTCGTATCTATGTCTGTGTCTTTCTCTAATTTTTTTCAACGAATATATTTTAGATATCAAAGACTTATTTTTTAGTATTGCATCATATAAACCTAACCTCATCGTCCCACCTAAATTTTTTTCACTTCCTTTAAATATTTTTTTTCCCTTTTGCCATTCCTCCAACAAACCAACAACCGGAGTACAATTGTTGCCAAATTCGCTGGTTGAGGCATCTTTTATATTCAATAAATTTCTAGCAGCCTCAATTATTGCCATTTGCATACCAAAACAAATTCCGAAGAAAGGTATATTGTTCAATCTTGCATATTTTATGGCACCGATTTTACCTTCACTACCTCTCTTACCAAAACCACCGGGAATAAGTATACCTGATACATTTTCTAATAGTGGTTTTAAGTTTTGAATTTTTAAATTTTCTGAATCTATTCTTTTAAGATTAACTTTAAGATTGTTTGATATTCCACCGTGAATCAATGCCTCATCTAGAGATTTGTATGCATCTTTAAGATTTACGTATTTTCCTATGATGGCTATATTTACATCCTTTTTTGAACCTAAAATTTTTAAAGTAATGTTTTTCCATTTTGCAAGATTTGGAGGCTTTTTGGTCATAATATTAAAACTAGATAAAACTCTATTGTCAAATTTTTCTTTATGAAAACTAATTGGTGCTTCATAGATTGTTTTAACATCAACAGTTTCAATTACATTTTCAATACGAACATTACAAAATAAAGATATTTTTTTCCTTTCTGCTATTGGAATTTTCTTTTCTGATCTACAGATAATGATGTCTGGCTGAATACCTAGACTCCTTAGTTCTTTAACTGAATGTTGAGTTGGTTTCGTCTTAAGTTCCCCTGAAGCCTTCATGTATGGGACCAAAGTCAAATGAACAAACAAGCTATTCTTTTTGCCTATGTCATTTGAAAATTGTCTAATTGCTTCTAGAAAAGGTAAACTTTCTATATCACCAACCGTTCCACCAATTTCGCAAATTACAAAATCTTCGTTTTTTATATCATAAGATATAAATTTTTTTATGAGGTCAGTCACGTGTGGAACCACTTGGACGGTTCCACCCAAGTAATCACCTTTTCTTTCTTTTTTTATTATATCGCTGTAAATTCCACCTGTTGTAATATTATCGGATCTAGTTGCAGAAATTCCTGTAAATCTTTCGTAGTGACCTATATCTAAATCGGTTTCTGTTCCATCGTCTGTTACAAAAACTTCTCCGTGTTGAAATGGATTCATTGTTCCTGGATCTACATTCAAATATGGATCTAGTTTTCTAACTCTAACTTTAAATCCTCTTAACTGCAACAAAGCGGCTAAAGATGCTGAAGATAATCCTTTTCCAAGTGATGAGACCACGCCGCCCGTGACAAAAATATATCGCGCCATGGAAGATCAGTATAAACAAAAAATTTTTATTTTTAAAGTATTAATTGTTGTTTTTAGGAATTTTAGGTAATGAATCCTCTTCTTTTTCTTCAATCTTGTCGATAACTGAAGTCGAGGTAGGCAAATCTTTTCTACCAATAATAGTTAAACTTAAACTGCAAATTATAAATAAAGTAGCAATTATTGCTGTTGCTTTCGTTAAAAAATTACCTGCAGTTCTTGAAAACATGAAGCTATCTTGGGAAACACCGATTCCAAGAGCTCCTCCCTCAGATTTTTGGAACAGTATCAGAATAATTAAAATAATTGCAAATATAATATTTAATGTAAGAAGAATATTTTCCATGATGATTACATATAACAATTTTTTATTATATCAATAAATTTTTTTCCTGATTGCGATGCCCCTCCTATCAAAAAACCACTTATATCTTGAATGGCGATTAATTTCTTAATGTTTTTAGCATTTACTGATCCGCCATAAATAATTTTCGCAGAATGCTTTTTTTTAAACTTTTTATTTAATTTTTTTCTTATAAAAGATATCGTTTCATTTAATTCTTTATGTATTGGAATTATTCCAGTTCCAATAGACCAAACGGGTTCGTATGAAATAATAATTTTTTTTAAGTTTTTTACTAACTTAAGTCCCTTATCAATTTGTAAAGATAAAATTTTATTAGTTAATTTTCGCTTTCTTTGCTTTAAAGTCTCTCCAATACAAAAAATAACGACAAGATTGCTCCTTATCGCTGATTTAATCTTATTATTTATTATTTTATCGGTATCTCCATCAGTTCTATTTTCCGAGTGACCTAAAATTACATATTTTGCCCCTGCGTTTTTAATCATCTTTGAATTAATTGAACCAGTATGAGGACCGTATTCTTTTAGATAATGGCAATTTTGCGCACCAATAAAGATTTTGCTTTTCTTTAATCTATTGGAGAAACGACCGATCAAAGTACTTGGGACGCAAAATATAACTTTATTTTTTTTAAATTTTATTTTTCTTATATAGTTATTAACTGAATTTATTATCTTGAATGAAGAAAGGTCACCAAACATTTTCCAATTTGCAATAAAATACTTGTATTTGTACGTCATGAATCTAGTTTTAATTTATAGGCATGTAATCTATAAATCAAATAACTTTAAAATTCATAATGCTTAATTCTTTCAGAAATTTTACAAAATCCTTTTGGGCAAAAATATTGCTCATTATTATTATTATTCCATTCATTTTTTGGGGAATGGGAGGTGTATTCAGAGGAGGTGCCCAAAATACAGTCGCAAAAATTAATAATTATAATATTTCCATAAAGGATTTCGAGAAATATATATATTCATTAAATATAAATCCAGAAATTATTAGAAAGAATATTGACAGTTCAATGATTGAACAATTGTTATCAGGGTTAATTAATAAAAGTACTTTATCTTTACAATCAAAAGACTTGGATTTAATTATCTCAGATAAAATTTTATCTGAGATAATAAAAAAAAACGAAAAATTTTTTGATAAAAAAAATCAGTTTTCAAGAACCAAATATGAAAAATTCTTATTATCTAATAATTATAGCGCGGTCCTCTATGAAAAAAATTTAAAAAATGAAGTAACAAATAAATTATTATTTAATTATGTCAGTGGAGGAGTTTTCACACCAAGTTTTTTAGTAAAGAATATTTATGATTATCAAAATAAAAAACTTACTGTCCAAGCTATAAGTTTAAATTCTCTTTATAAAAAAGAACAAGATTTTGATGAAGCAAGTGTAAAAAAATATATTGATGATAATCGAGACAGTTTAAAAGAAGATTTTATTTCTCTTAGATTTGCACCCATCAATCCATTATCACTTGTTGATTCAGAGGAATTTAATGAACTTTTTTTTGAAAAAATAGATGAAATAGAAAATTTAGTAATGAATGATTCTAATTACGAAAAAATCATAAAAAATTATAATTTAAACGTTACACCAGTAAAGTTTATCAATAAAAACGGCAATAATGAAAATGGTATTCTTCAAGAAAATATAAGCCAAGAACTAGTAAGTAAAATTTTCGAATTAAAATTCAAAAAAGTTAATGATATTAATTTATTAGAATATGAAAATGAATTTGCACTTGTGGTTATTGATGAGATTAAAAATTCTATTCCAAATATTGTCTCTAAAAGATTCAAAGAAAAAATAATAAAAGATTTAATCAATAGAGATATATTTGATTATAATGCAAAATTAATGACAAAAATTAATACAAACTCTTTTGTAGAATCGGATTTTACTAAATTGGCAAAGACTAGCCAAACAGTTATAGAGAACATTTCGATAAATACAATAAGTGACAATAATTTTTTCTCAACAAAATCCAATAAACAATTATTTGGTCTTCGTAAAAAAAATTTCACATTAATAAATGAAATTGAAAAAAACAAAACTTTCCTAGTTTGGATTAAAGAAATAAAAAAACCTACTTTAGATAAAACTTCAGATGAATATAATAGATATTACCATGAAGCAATAATAGGTTTAAAAAATAATATATATTCTTCTTTTGATCATTACATCAATCAAAAGTATAAAGTTGAAATAAATTACAAAACGCTGGAAAGATTAAAAAATTACTTTAGATGATAATTAATACGAACCTAATAAATTTTAAAAAAAAACATAAAAAAAAACTTAATCAAATTATTTATCATTCGGAAGAGTTTAAAAATAAATTTATTATTGAAAATTTAATTGATAATTTTTTAAAAGAAAAAAATAGCTTTGTTTTTGAATCCGTGGAGAAGGGGAAAATAAGAGGTCGTTATACAATTTTTGGCAAAAATCCTGATAAAATCTGGGAATTTAATAAAAACAAAGTTTATTATTTGAAAGACAAAAAAAGAGTTAAAATTAGGACAGATCCATATGTTTATTTAAACAAATTGATTGAAGAATTTAAATTTAAGTCCCCTAAAAACCTACCTCCCCTTTGCTCTTTACTTTCAGGTTTTTTTTCATACGATATAGTTCGCTATATAGAAAAAATTCCCAATAATTGTAAGGACGATTTAAATTTACCAGATATAAGATTAATCAGACCTAGATCATTAATTATTCACGATAATCTTAAAAAAAATATACATTATGTGGTAAATTGTTATTCTGATGAAAAAATTACAAATTATCAAAAGAGATTTTTAGACATAAAACTTGATATTGAAAGTCTAAAATTATTAACAATAAAAAATAATTATTTCCCATTAAACAATCCTAATAAACAAAAAAAATCAAAAGTAAAAAGTAATATTAGTAAAAAATATTTTAAAAATATTGTCTTAAAAGCTAAAAAATATATAAAAAATGGCGATATTTTCCAAGTTGTCCTCAGTCAAAGATTTGAAACCAAGTTAAATAAAAACCCAATAGAAATTTATAAAAAATTACGAATAACTAATCCTTCTCCATTTATGTATTTTTTTAATTTTAATGATTTTCAAATTATCGGTACAAGTCCGGAGATATTGGTCAGATTGAGAAATAACAAGGTAACAATAAGACCTATTGCTGGAACAAGACCTAGGGGAAAAAATACGAAAATGGACAATTTTTATAAAAAAGATTTGTTAAGAGATAAAAAAGAGCTGGCGGAACATTTAATGCTGTTAGATTTAGGAAGAAATGATGTGGGTAAAATTTCTAAAGTAAATTCAGTAAAAGTTACTGAAAATTTCAAAATTGAAAAGTATTCACATGTGATGCACATTGTTTCAAACGTAGAAGGAACGTTTAATAAAAAAAATAGTAAAATTGATACACTTTTATCTGGTTTCCCTGCTGGAACAGTTTCTGGTGCACCTAAAATTAGAGCCATGGAAATAATCGATGAATTAGAAAATACAAAAAGAAAAATTTACGCGGGTGGTATTGGATATTTTTCTTCTAATGGTGATTTTGACACCTGTATTGCTTTAAGAACTGCATTAGTAAAAAATAATAAGTTTTACATACAGGCGGGGGCAGGAATTGTGGCAGATAGTATTCCCGAGAAAGAATACAAAGAAACCGTCAATAAAGCTAAAGCACTAATCAGTGCAGCAAGTTAGAATGAAAATTTTATTAATAGATAATTATGATAGTTTTACGTATAACCTTTATCATTATTTATCTAGCTTGAAATGTAGTGTTGAAGTTTATAGAAACAATAAAATAACGATTGATCAAATTAAAAGAAAAAAATTTGACAAGATTGTTATTTCACCTGGTCCAGGATACCCGAAAAATTCTGGAAATTGTCTAAAAATTGTAAAATATTTTTTCCCTAAGATTCCAATATTGGGAGTTTGTCTTGGCCATCAGATAATTGGACAAGTTTTCGGATCAAAGATAATTCAAGCTAAAAAATTAATGCACGGAAAAATAAGTGTTATCAAACACAAGAACAAAGGTATTTTAAAAGGTTTAAATAAAACATTTGAAGCTACCCGATATCATAGCTTAATAGTTGATAAAAAAAATTTAGGTAAAAATTTAATAATAACAGCTGAAACTAAAAATAAAGTAATTATGGGAATTATGCATAATAAATATAATGTTCATGGGGTACAATTTCATCCTGAAAGTATTAAGACTAGATTAGGTATAAAAATTCTAAAAAATTTTTTAAAATATAAAGTTGATTAATGGAAAAATTTTTAAAAAAGATAAAAAAAAAAGAAAATCTAAATTTTGAAGAAAGTAAATCGGTTTTTGAAACCATAATGACCGGTCAAGCTAAAGATGATCAGATATATGATTTTTTAATTTTACTTTCAGATAAAGGTGAATGTCCAGATGAAATTGCAGGTGGAGTATATGTGTTAAGAAACAAAGCAAAAGCAGTTAATATTAAAGGAAATGTAATTGACACATGTGGCACTGGCGGTGATGGAAAAAATACTCTAAATATTTCAACAGCATCAGCCTTATTGCTTGCAAGCTACGGAATAAAGGTGGCAAAACATGGAAATAAAGCTGTATCATCTAAATGTGGTTCCGCTGATGTTTTGGAAAAATTAAAGATAAATATCAATCTAGAACCTAAACAAATAGAGGAAAGTATTAATAATACAAATTTTGGTTTTATGTTTGCTCCAAATTATCATTCTGCAATGAAATATGTTGGGCCGATAAGAAAAAAAATTGGAAAGAGGACAATATTCAATCTAATTGGACCATTAAGTAATCCAGCAAAAGTTAAAAGACAAGTTATAGGTGTTTTCGATAAAAATTTATTAACTACTTTTGCTAAGGCACTTCAAAATTTAAAGTTAGATTTCGCTTGGATTGTCAATAGTGATGATGGTTTAGATGAAATTTCACCTTACGCCAAAACAAAAGTTGTGCAGTTAAAAAAAAATTTAATTAAAGAATTTGTGATTGATCCTTCTGAACTAGAAATCAAAACAAATAACTTTGAAAAAATTGTTGGAAAAGAATCAGAATATAATTCAAAAAAAATAATAGAAATATTTAAAGGTACTGACAATGATTTTTCTGTTGCTGTAAGCTTAAATGCTGCAGCTGGCTTAATTGTATCGGGTAAATCAGAAAATATTGGGGAAGCTTATTCTTCAATAAGAAAACATATTTTATCTGGTAAAGCTTTTGAACATTTAAATAAAATAATTAATTTATAAATGTCTAATGTTCTAAAGAAAATTGTTAATCAAAAAAAAATTGACTTATTAAATGTTAAAAAAAAATATACTAACAATCTTCTCACTTCACTAATAAATCAAAACAAATCTTATATAAATTTTAAAAATAGAATTGCTGATAATATAAAACAAAACAAAATTTCGGTTATTGCTGAAATCAAAAAAGCAAGCCCATCTGCTGGTTTGATAATTAAACAATATAACCCAATATCAATTGCTGAAAATTATATCCTGAATGGTGCAACTTGCTTATCCATTTTAACGGAAGAAAAATTTTTCTTGGGTAATTTACAACATGTCGCCGATGTCAAAAACAAATTTAAAATTCCAATTTTATGCAAAGATTTTTTTATAGATTCATATCAGGTACCTCTCGCAAAAAGTTTTGGAGCTGATGCAATATTAATTATACTATCTGGGGTTGATAACAAATTAGCCATGGATTTATATCAAACAGCAAACGAACTAAATGTTACTCCAATTGTTGAAGTACATACCCCTGAAGAGGCGGAAAGAGCTCTCAGTTTTGATAAGGCAATAATTGGAATTAACAACAGAAATCTTAAAGATTTGAAAACTGATACAAAAACTACTTTGCAATTATATAAAATCTTATCATCTCATGGTTACCCCATAATTTCTGAAAGCGGATTTAAATCAGAAAAAGATGTTAAAGAAATTATAGATAAAACCGGAATAATGAATTTCTTAATCGGTGAATCATTATTAGAGAATATTGAGGGAACTTCTCTACTTAACAAAATTGTACAAATTAACCAATAAAATCAACATTTTTAGCTGGTTGTAATTATAAGAGAACTTTTATAGAACAGTTTTGTACAGGATTTGTTCTATGCTAACAAAGAAACAAAGAAATTTACTAATTTTCGTAAATAAAAAAATAAGAAGCACAGGAATTTCCCCTTCCTACGATGAAATGAAAAGCTCTCTTAATTTAAAATCTAAATCAGGAATACATAGATTAATTAGTGCTCTTGAAGAAAGGGGATTTATAAAAAGACTACCTCACAAAGCAAGAGCCTTGGAAGTATTAAAATTACCAGAAACTGCTAGTGCAAATGATATTTATAACACCTTTTCTCCAAGTGTAATAAAGGGTGGTTTGGATAGTACCAATTCAAAATTAAACAACAAAGAAGAAATTTCAGTTCTAGGTAATATTGCTGCTGGCACACCCATAGAAGCTATTCAAAACGAAGTTTCCAAAGTTGTCCTTCCGGTGGAATTCCATAAAAAAGGAGATTTTTTTGGTTTGAAAATTCAAGGCGACTCAATGATTGAGGCTGGCATTAACGAAGGAGATACTGTTATAATTAAAAAAACAAACCAAGCTGATAATGGGCAAATCATTGTTGCTTTAATCGATGATAATGAAGCAATGCTAAAAAGAATAAGACGAAAAGGTAATTCTGTAGCTCTTGAAAGTGCAAACAAAAATTACGAAACCAAGATATTTGGTCCTGATAGAGTCAAGGTTCAAGGTGTTTTAGTATCTTTGTATAGAAATTTCTAAAAAATTGTCTAATAATATATAATGTCAAAAGTAGCAACTAGATTTGCTCCTTCACCCACAGGACCTCTACATATTGGAGGTGTTAGAACTGCTTTATTTAACTGGTTGTTCTCTAAAAACCAAAAAGGTTCTTTTTATCTAAGAATTGAAGATACAGATAAAGAAAGATCAAGAAATGAATATAAAAGTCAAATCATTCAATCATTAAAATGGATAGGTATTGAATATGATGACAAAGAGTATATTCAATCTGAAAAAATTAACGATCATAAAATAGTTGCGGAGGAACTGTTAAAAAAAGACTTTGCTTACAAATGCTATTGTTCGGAAGAAGAAATTAATGAGCAAAAAAATAGTGCCAAGAAAAAAGGAATACCCTTTGTGTATAATAGAAAGTGGAGGGAACCAAAAAATTTATCAATTCCCACTAACATAGATCCTGTCATAAGATTTAAAAGTAAAATAAGTGGAAATAGTATTATTAAAGATTTAGTTCAAGGAGAAATTAATATTTCAAATTCAACAATTGAGGATTTTATAATTCTTAGACAAGACGGCTCTCCTACTTATCAATTATCTGCTACCGTAGATGATCATTTAATGAATATTACCCATGTTATTAGAGGAGATGATCACAAAATTAATGCATTTAAACAAAAACAAATTTATGATGCTATGAAATGGAAAGTGCCATATTTTGCTCATATACCCCTAATTCATAGTAATGAAGGAAAAAAATTATCAAAAAGAGATAAAGCTTCTACAATAGATGATTATATAAAAATTGGCATTTTATCAGATGCTTTAAGAAATTATTTATTAAGACTTGGTTGGTCTTTTAAAGATAAAGAAATATTTACTTTAGATGAAAGCATTAAACATTTTGACTTGTCTGGTATAGGAAAGTCGCCATCAAAATTAGATATGAGTCGTATTTTATCAATGAATGAAACATATATTAAAAATATGAGCGAAGATAAGTTATATTCGAACCTTGTAGGTTACAGCGAAATATACTTAAAAAAGATTGATAACAAATTTGATGATACTTTGAAAAAATCACTTCATTTCCTTAAAAATAAAGCCAAAACATTAGATGATATATATAATAATGCTCAATACATAATTAATGATCAAATTAATATCTTGCCAGAAGATATAAAGCTTTTAGACAATTTATCTAAGAAAATTTTAAATGATTTTTTAAAAGAATTTGAAAATTTATCAAATTTAAGCAAAGAAAATTTGGAGAAAATAATAAAAGGATTAATTGATAAGCACAAAACAAACTTTAAAGGAGTGGGACAGCCCTTAAGAATTGCTTTAACAGGGTCTAAATTTGGACCCGGAATTTATGATATTATTCAATCTCTTGATAAGAATAATACCATAAAAAGATTAAAGGCTATTAATTAGAATGGAACTTGCTAGGTCGAAAGATTTATCAGTTTTAAAATCTTTAATTATTGCTTTAAACTGATTAACTTGATTTATTGAAAGATCAGGATTAATTAAAAATTCATCAACTTTACTAAATATATTTTTTGCATTACATTTTTTTTGTAAAAGCTCCGGTATAATTTCTTTACCAGCAGCTATATTAATAATGTTTGCGAATTTTACTTTGACCAACATCTTAACAATAAAAAAATTAATAAAATTAATTTTATAAATTATTATTGATGGGACATTAGCATTACAAATTTCTAGAGAAATCGTTCCAGACTTGGCTACAGCAAACGAAGATTTTTTAAGAATATAAGATTTTATTTTTTCATCACTTATAACATCACAATTTTTAATATCTCCCTTAGATATTAGATTTTTAAGTGTATCTCTATGTTCGTTTGTTGTATGAAAAATGAAATGTATATCATTGTACTTTTTATTCATCATTTTTATAAATTTCAATAAAATAGGTGTCAAAACATTAATTTCCGAAATACGACTACCAGAAAAAATAGAAATAATTTTATTATTTTCGTTAATGACATTCTTTATATCGATTTTATTTTTTTCATTATCTTCAAGAAGAGGGTGCCCAACAAAAGTACAATTGACATTTTCTTTGTCAAAGTATTGTTTCTCAAATGGAAATAATAACAAAATATGGTCTAAAAAATTTTTAAGTTTTTTGACCCTATATTCTCTCCAAATCCATATCTGTGGAGCCACATAATGAATAGTTTTAATGTTTGGTTTTAATTTTTTAACTCTTTCAGCGACCCTTAAGGTAAAATCTGGACTATCTACACTAAATAAAATATCAGGATTAAATTCTAATATTTTATTTACTGTTTCATTAATTTTTTTTTTAATTTTAAATATATTTAATAAAACTTTGGTGAATCCAAGATAAGTAACTTCATTTAAGTCATATAAAGATTTAATCCCTAAAGATTTTAAATATTGACCACCTACAGATAAATATTCTATATCAGGCTTTGAACTTTTTAGATTAGCTATAACCTTTGAGGCCAATTTATCTCCTGAGGGTTCGCCAGTAAGAACAAATATTTTTTTCATTTTGCTGTAATAAACATTTTGTTCTTATTGGCAAAGTTGATGCATTTGCTTCTTTCTAAAAAAACATTTTGTTTTGCTTTTAGAACTATTCCTTTAAGGCTAGCAGCTCTACATTGAACTAAGGTCTTTAATCCAACTGTTGGTAAATCAATTCTTAGATCTTGTTTTTTCTTGGGAAACTTGGCTAAAACACCATTATATTTTTCTGTTTTACTTCTGCTTCTTTTTAACATTTTTTCAGTACCACCCTTTCCTTCAATCGCAACAACTTTGTTATTTCTAACTATAGTTCCTTGGCTAAAAGTGTATTTGTCTAATTTGCTCAAGGTTAATATCGCTTTTTTAATATCAAGATTATCTTCTTTGTTAGGTTTGACTTTAGAATAAGTTCCTTTTTTAAGTGTAAGTTCAGGATTATAAGTTAAAGAACTAATAGTGCTTATTTTTTCCTGTTTTAATATTTTAATTATTTCTCTTAAAATTGCCACATCGCCTATTTTTGAGCTTTTGACAATTCTTGGAATATAATAAATTCCTTTTAAATCTAATTTAAGTTTTGAAAAATTTGGTTTTATTACCTTGCCAGCAAACAATACTTTTTTGCATCTATTTTCTTTGAGTATTTTAATTATCTTTCCAAATTGACCGATTGAAACGCTATAAAAGTGTTTATCTCTCTTGAATTTTTTTCTCTTTGTTAAATCAATAATTAAATACTTTGACTTTCTTTTTTTTATCTTTTTTAAAATTTCATTTGGAAAATTTGTTTCTCCAAATATCAAGCCAATCATTTTACTCTTTAGAAAATGGTGTACAAATAGATCTTTTTTTATCTTTCATAATAAAATTGATTACTTCTTTCACAAGTGGGTTTTCTTTAAATTCACCATTTAATTTATCTAAATTTTTATTAAGATTTTTTGTCAAAAAAATTTCTTTATATGCTTCTGTAAGGCCTAAAATATCTTTATTGTTATAATTACATCTTCTTAATCCAATTAAATTTAATCCTTGTAAATAATTTCTGTTTCCAATTGACAAACCAAATGGAATTACATCATTTAAAACCCCGGTCATTCCTCCGATCATTGCCAACCTTCCAATTCTTGTAAATTGTTGAACAGCTGAGTTTCCCCCTATAACTACATTGTCTTCAACGGTAACATGTCCTCCTAAGGGAACGTTATTCGCTATAATGACATTGTTGCCAATATGACAATCATGAGCGATATGAGAAGAAATCATAAACAAACAATTGTTGCCTATTTTAGTTAACCCGCCACCTCCAAATGTGCCTGGATTTATTGTAACATATTCTCTAATTTTATTATTTTTCCCTATCTCGAGGCTTGTATCTTCACCCATATATTTAATATCTTGTGGATCAGCACCAATACTTGCAAAGGGAAATATTTTTGTTCCAGCTCCAATTTTTGTACGACCTGCAATATTAACGTGAGAAAATATTTCAACATCATCACCTATTTCAACATTTGGGCCAATCACCGTATATGGGCCAATATTGACTGTTTTTGAAATTTTAGATTTTGAATCAATTATGCTAGTTTTGTGAATCATTACTGACTTCTATCCATAATTGTTGCTGCCCATTCTGCATCAGCCATTAATGTTTCGTTAACTTTTGCCATTCCTTTATATTTCCAAACTCTACCGCGTGATCTGATAGCTTCGATTTCAAGTAAAAGCTTACAATCTGGTATAATCGGTTTTCTAAAACGAGCTTTATCAACACTCATTAAATAGACCAATTTATTTTCAACCTCTTTTGGATTTAAACTGAAAGCTGTAAGTGCGGCTGCGGCTTGGCCAAAAGCCTCCACAATCATCACACCTGGCATAACTGGTTGATCCGGAAAATGTCCTTGGAAAAAAAAAGAATCTTTTTTAACATTTATAATACCTACTGCAGATTTGTGTGGCACAATATTAACTAATTCATCAATTAGCAGCATTGGCTCTCGATGAGGAAGTAGATTTGTTATTTGCTCTTTGTTAAGAGCATTATTGTTACCCATTAGATCTCCAATTTTTAACAAATTTTTTAAAATCCATAGAGGGATAACCCATTACTTTTTTATTATCAGGTATATCTTTAATAACTCCGCTATTTCCACCAATTTTTACGTTGTTACCAATTTTAAGATGACCTGAAATTCCAGCTTGACCGCCAATTACAACATTATCTCCTATAACTGTACTTCCAGAAATTCCAACCTGGGAAACAATCATGCAATTTTTACCAATTTTAACATTATGCCCGATTTGAACCAAGTTATCTACAAAAGTATTTTCACCCAAAATAGTGTCACTAATTGATCCTCTGTCAATTGTCGTTCCCGAACCTATTTCTACTCCTTTCATTAATAATACTTTACCAATATGAGGAATTCTAAAATTTTTCGATTTGTCAGGTATAAAACCAAATCCTTTGCTACCAATTTTGACTCCATCTTTTATGTGCACTTCACTTTCAAGTACTGAATTTTTAATTACAACAAAGGATCCTATTGAGCAATTCTCTCCAATTTTTACATCATGCTCAATAATAGAATTATTTCCTATAGCAGTATTTTTCCCAATTTGGACATTTTCACCAATTAGTACATTTTTTCCAAATTTTACATCAATATATTTGTCTTTAATTTGTTCTGATGAAACAAGAGTTTGATCAAGATGATCAAATTCAGATTCAGGATAGAAAAGTTTTGATACTTTGGCTGCAGATAATAAAACATTATCAACTATTATTTTTATACAATTTTCTGGCAAACACTTTGTTAATTTTTTACTCGTAATACAAGCTGCAGCTTTACATTTCAAAGATTTTTCTTTGAATTTTATGGAATTTAAAAAGGTAATGTCATTTTCTTTAGCTCTAAATAAATCCATTATATTCTGTATTTTGATATTAGAATCTAGACTGGAATGAACTTCACCTGCGCATATATTTACTATTTTTTTTACAGAAAAAGGGCCTTTGTTTTTAAAAAAAAAATTACAACTCACTCTTAATTTAATTTTATAGATGGTAATTTTTTATCTAATTCATCTATAATTGTATTGGTAATATCCAGTTCACTATTTCCAATAGCTATATTTCTTTTGTATAATATTAATGAAATTTGGTTTTTCTCAAAATAGTTAGATATAATTGGTTCTAAAGATTTTAACACTTCAGCTCTAGCTTTATTTCTTTTTATGGCTACCTCATCAGACCATTTTCTTCTTTCAACTTGAAACTTTTGAGCTTCTTCATTCAATAATTTAACGTTTGCATCAAACTCACCTCTCGCCAAAATATTTCTTTTGGATATAAGATCCATTTCTTTTTTCTGCAAATTTTCTTGCATTTTTTTAAAACCGTCTAATTTTTTTTCATGAAGTTTTGTTAGTTCTTTTTCAACGGTAGCATATGCTTTACTTTCTTTTAAGATATTATTCATATCGATATAAACAATTTTATCTTCTGCAAAAGAATTAGTAATCCCAAAAATCAAATAAGTAATTACAAATATTTTTACAATATATTTCAGTTTCATTAAAATGTCGTCCCTATATTAAATCTAAAAGATTCTGGTAAATCTGTACTTGCACTAGTTATAGCTTCTGAAAAAGAAAAATTCAAGGGACCTATGGGCGTATACCAATCTACACTAACACCAAATGCTGACCTTAACTTGTTCGACTCATCAATGTTTGTATCATAGTCAACTCCCCATACATTACCCGTATCAAGAAATAAACTAATATCTGCATTTGTGAAGTTGGGTAGCAACTTTGGTAATGCAGCATTAAAACCCAGTGCTGTAACATAATTTCCACCTACATAGTCCGATGCATCCACGGGTCCTATTTTTCCGACCTCAAATCCTCTTAAGTATCTTCCGGGTATCGATAATCTTTCTGAAAGTTTAACATCTTCACTGCTCGAAATTGAGTTAATCGATCTTCCATGAAATCTAAGAGAACCTATAAGGTTATCACTGAAACTATGATATACCGAGTAATCTATTCCATTTAAAAGAGATGGGGATTCTGAATATAAGGGCAACTTTTGGCTAAATGACGCTCTATAACCTTCTGTTGGTTTAAAGCTTTGATCTCTTTTGTCTTGAATTATTGAATATCTCAATTCAGTATCAATGTATGTTCCCTCTTGCAGCTTGAGAGCTTTAGAAGCGTTATCGTTTGTTGACAAACTTTCATAGTAAGCGGACAGATCTGGAGAAATATAAATATCTTCGTATTGCTCAAATGTGGTGCCTAAAGAAAAGCCAGTTTTGCTACTGTCATAACCAAATGTTGCCATTTTACTTGTTTTTGTACTTTCGGCAGTAAATCTAATTTCGTTTCCTGAATAATTATAATTTGGATTAACTGCGGAAAACCTTCCTCTTATTGCTGTTTTACTAACTTGTAGATTGGCATCCAATTTTACACCTCTACCTAAAAAATTATTTTCTTTGACACCGCCCCCAACAGATCCACCTGAAGTACCAACTCCAGCGCCGGCAAAAATTTCGCCAGTAGCTCTTTCTTCAACTTCAATAGTAAGAACTTTAAGATCTGGTGAAGAACCTTCATAAATATTTTTATCGACTTTTCCAAATATATTTCTTGATTTGATATTATTTATAGATTTATCCAATAGCAACAAGCTGTAAGGATCACCTTCGTCAACTTCTAATTCGCCTCTTATAACATTATCTTCAGTAACAGTATTTCCAATTATATTTATTCTTTCAACAAAATATTTTTTTCCTTCGGTAACTTCTATTGTTACCAATATCTTGTCATTTTTAATAGTTTCAACTAATTTAGAATTTATAAACTGAAGATCTTTTTTCGTAGTTAACTTATTAATTTTATCAAGAATTTTTAAAATTTTTTTTGGCGAATAATACTTGTTTTTAAGTTTAGGAAGATCTTTTGCAATTTCAACAAAGGAACTTTTATCTAAGTCTTCTGATATTATTAAAGAAACATCATCAAACCTGAATCTCTTCCCTGAGTCAATATTATAGGTCAGCAGAAAACCTTCGCCCTCTTCATATGATACATTAGTAGCCAATACTTTCACCTGGTAATGACCTTTGCTTTTATAAAAATTTTCTAAAAGGCGAGTATCTAATTTAATTCTTTCCTGATTTAAATATTTTTTTGTTGATATAAATTTCCATGCTTTACTTTCTTCCGATGTAATAATTCCTCTTAATTTACTATCCTTAAATTTTTTATCACCTATAAAGACAATTTTTGCTATCTTGGCACGCTTTCCTCTATCAATTTCATAAATTAAATCTATCGAATTATTTATATTTTCTTTCGCGTAAGCTTCCACTTCTATAAAATAAAATCCAAGATTTCTAAAAGCTTTTTTAATTTTTTGAATATCTCTAATCAACTTATTTTCTACATACGAAGTTTTTTCTTTTAATTCGATAACCTGTTTTATTGCTTCTTTATGTTTTTTTGCTTTGATTCCATTGAAAACTAAACTTTGGATTATTGGGTTTTCTTTAACTGAAATCTTTAGGAGACCATTGGTTAAATTGATCTCTAGATAAGAAAAAAAATCGGTATCATATAGTTGTCTAGACAGTTCATTTATTTTTTGGGAATTGTAATCTTCATTTATCCTTATATCTCCAAACATAACAATGGTTTCTGAGGATACCCTGACATTGCCCACAACTTTAACTTCTTTAACAATTTCTGAGTAAGATATTGTTATCACAAAAATAAAAAAAAATATTGATTGTAATAAAACTTTTTTCATTGAAAAAAGATCATACACTTATACCATTGGTTTTCAACCTAGCCAATTCGCTAACTTTAAGTATTTTGCTGAGTGAAGTGGGTTTTTTTTCTAAATATTTTTTACACTCTTTTACATTAATAATCTTTGTTAAGTTCTCCACAATCTGTCTCAGAGAAATTTTATTTAACAAAAAAAGTTTAACCAATTCCTCATTGGCAGTTATTATAACGGTATCGTATAGAGTGTTTTTTCTAGATATTTTTTTTAAAAGTTTTATCGAAGGAAACTTCAATTTATCAACTTCATAAAAGTTTAAATTATTTAGCGTTTTTGAATTTATTTTTTTTGAAGTTATATATTTTATTTTTTTATCATAAATAGAATTAAAAATTGGTATTTTCATATCTGTATCATGAAGTAACATTTTTATTAACCCATTCTTAAATTTTATGATTGTGTGGGCATATGATTGCGGATGAATAAATATTTTATATTTTTCTAAATCAAAATTAAACATTTTGCTAGCTTCCATTATTTCAAAAACCTTATTCATCAAATTTGCGGAATCTACTGAAATTTTTTTACCCATTTTCCATTTTGGATGTCTAACTGTTTTTTCCGGGGTTATTGTTTTTTGAATTCTAATAGGTGATTTTAGAAGTGGACCGCCAGACGCGGTAAGTATGATCTCTTCTATATCATTATTAGAATATTCTCTTGTTAAATTCCATATTGAATAATGCTCAGAGTCGATTGGAATAAATTTAGTATTGTATTTTTTTAATTTTTTTTTAATTAAGTACCACCCACAGATAATAGATTCTTTATTTGCACTAGCTATGGTTTTTGTAAATTTTATTACATCTAAGGTAGGTTTAAGACCGTCTAATCCTGATATGCCACATATAGTATAATCAACTTTTTTTTTTAAGATTTTATTTAATTTGCTCTTCCTTGAAAAAATATTTATTTTTCTATCTTTTAATTTTGCTTTTAAAAATTCATAATATTTGTCATTATAAATTAGAACATTTTTTACTTTAAATTCTTTGGCTTGTTGAATTAATTTTTTATAATTTTTATTAGCTGTTAATAAAACCACCTTAAGATTTTTTTTATCTTTTCTGACAATATCCAATATGTTTTCACCTATAGA
>Ga0187833_10001408_pt1 | contig 27455 bp, 25 predicted proteins | sample ETNtaG_37_FD_167968 | JGI IMG/M metagenome (GOLD analysis project Ga0187833, IMG submission 167968) | Marine microbial and viral communities from oxygen minimum zone, Eastern Pacific Ocean - ETNP2014_SV_400_PacBio MetaG (Illumina Assembly) | ecosystem: Environmental > Aquatic > Marine > Hypoxic...
TCGAACAAACCATAATCGGCAATTGGCAGGTTATTAATATCAATGAGGCTTCGCATTTTATTCCTTACAATCTTTCCGTCTTTCACAATGCAAAGATTATCTACATCCGAATAATCCTTTCCAGCTGACATCCGCTTACATACTTCTACAAGCGACTCCTCTCCCTCGCCGATACAAACCATTTCTACATTCTTGTTAGAAAGAACGATTTCTGGAGCAAATGTGGAAAACACTCCACCCACTATAACCGGGATATTAGAATCTTCTATCGCCTTAAGCAATGAGACGGCTGTCAGATAGAGACACTCCAGAACAGATACAGCGATTAAATCAGGTTGGTACGTTTTCACTTTATCGACGAAATCATGCTCCATATTGCTTTCCTTCAACTTCACGGCTCTCTCACCATAATCAAAAGGGCGCACCATTAAGCTTTCCTCTTTCGCATCATCAGATCCAACGCTTTCAGGATCTGAATAGAGGGTTGTGTCGAATAAATCTACCTCAATACCATTCTGTCTTAACAGTGCAGTAAATATACCTATTGAGATAGGAGGAGGATTCATCAATTTTCCATTTGGATATAAAAATAGTACTTTAAACTCCTTCACATTTCTCTCCTGTTAACGTGTATATTAAGATTATTGAAGTCTTGAAATATTTCATAGTATGCTTCATGATATCCTCTATATTAATTACTCTCCACCGGTTAAAGAAACTACTTGTCCATTCATGTAAGCTGATTTACTATCCAACAGACACATAATCCACCAGGCGGCTTCCTCCGGAGAACCCATCCTTTTAGCTGGAATCATTTGCACCCTTTCAGCAAGATCTTTAACGTGTCGCATATGAAATGGTGTATCAAAAACACCAAGCCTCAAAGCATTAATTCTTATTCCAAGTGGAGCACAATATCTCCCAAGGGAGAAGGTCATAGTTTCCAATGCAGACTTTGCTAAACCATAAAACAGTGTGTGAGGGCTTCCTCCATATTTGGCCGCAATACTCGAAATGTTTACTATTGCACCCTTTGTTTTGTTTTCCTCCATATTCTTTATTGCAAGACGACTCAACCAGAATGGAGCCTTTAAATTCAGAGCGAGATCTGCTTCTATATCCTCTTCCTTTACATTGAGAAAATGTTTTCTGACATGCACATCTCCAGCATTATTAACTAACCCGTCAATCCCATCAGCCCAATCTATAAACCGAGACAGGATATCTTCTGTTTCTTTTAAATTTCTTAAATCAGCTTTTAGAAAACACACATTATCTCTCTGGTCGGCCTTAATGTCTGACATTAATTCATTAACATCAGGCTTATCTTTACAATAATGAACACCAACACGTGCGCCACTGTTTAACAATTCCTTTACAAGAACTCTACCAATACCACCTGAAGCACCGGTTACTAATACTCTTAAGCCTTTAACACATATCTCTGAAACCATAGCTGGAAATAATATCGTTGAGTTTTAATTAGACTGTTTATTCTCTTTCATATAATCATAAAATATTGAATCATTTCTCATCCACTCCTCTGCCCGTTTCAAGTCTTCAGGTGTGTCAACGCCAACTACCGGATAAGGAGAAGAAACCATGCGCACAACAAATCCGTTCTCCAAAAGCCTAAGCATATCTACCGATTCAATCTTCTCTAGAGGAGTTCGAGGGAGATCTGAAAAAATCATAAGTGATTCCCGACGAAAGGCATTTATTCCTAATTGCTTATATCTCGGGACGGAAAGCGCAGAAGATACTTTCTTTAAAGAAGGAATGGGTTCCCGAGAATAATAAAGTGAATTACCTGAAAGGCCAACAACTACCTTGACGACATTGGAATTATTAATTTCCTCCGCATCCTCTATTGGACCCATCATATCCGTGAACTTAAGTTCATTGTCCTGTTTAAAAGGGGCAACCAGTCTTTCCAGTATATCAGGATGCAGCAGGGGCATGTCCCCCTGTAAGTTGATAATGATTTCCGCATTAATGCCTTTTGCAGCCTCAGCAACACGATCTACACAACTCTCATGCTGATTGGATGTCATAACCACGTTCCCACCGAAGCGTGTAACTTCTTCTGCGATCTCCCTATCGCATGTAGCAACGAGAACATCATCTAAAACACCGCAAAGTAAAGCTCTTCGCCTAACATGTTCTATCATAGATAAGCCCAGTATCGACTTAAGAGGTTTACCGGGAAATCGGCTGGAAGCCATTCGTGCAGGGATAATTGCAACTATAGACATCGACACTCTCTACAAGCAGCTTGATTCTGACCATTTACGACATTCTTACACTTTTTATCATTACAAAGTAAACTTACCATTGTCTGAATCCTACAAACCTCTCATGGCTATTAAAATCAATGATAAATACAGATAAATTCAATAAGGTAACAACATAAGACGTCAAGCTGTCCGCTCATAAACACTACTTTCCTTTTGCCGTTTCTCTCAAACTTCCTAACGTATTCCGGCACATTCCTCCGAGAAATAAAAAATCTACACCAAAGGCAAGGAATGAATATCCCTCTTGAAACTTAGCAAGAGCAGCATTAACACTAGGTTCTACAACATGGAATCCAAAAGGCTTGATTCCTTTTTTTATATAATCTTTTACAACATCTAACGCTTCCATCATGTCCGGATGGTCAAATTGTCCTGGAACCCCCAGGGAACCAGATAAATCATACGGACCTACAATAAACCCGTCTATGTGCTCAACAGACAAAATCGCATCAAGATTCTTCACAGCCTGAATATGTTCAATTTGAACAATAACAGTACTTTCTTCACTAACCCACCTTTGATATTCTTCAAACAGTGTTCCATATCCCTGTGCACGAGCAAGTCCTACACCTCTTTGCCCTTCAGGAGGATATTTCACAGCCTTTACTGCCTTCCTGGCTTCTTCCGGAGTATTCACCATAGGCACAATCACTCCACTTGCACCGGAATCCATTACACGCTTGATAAGACAAGCATTGTTTTCACCAACCCTTACCAATGCCGGAATACCACACAACTGAATAACCCGAATCATTTCCTCAGCCTCGGATATGTTTATAGGGCTATGCTCCATATCAATGACCAGCCAATCAAAACCTGCTTTGGCCATAATCTCTGCAACAGAAGGATGAGGTATGGTGACCCAGGAACCAATTGAGCCTTTATTCTTTTTATCCTGTATGTTAAGTGGTATGGGTAAATCTTTCATAAACACTCCCTATTAATTTTCCGTTTTTTCATAATTGACCATACAATGTACTACGTCTCTTGGTCCCGCTGCCTGATAATCCTTAACATAGTAACCGGCCTTTTTAAGTATTTCGGTTACTTTTGAACAATGCGGATCCTTCGTCCCCAGGACTTCTATAATAATATTTCTCAATTTGGGGTGAGAAAGGACTCCCCCCATGCCTTCCAACACCTCCTTTTCGTGCCCTTCAACATCTAAACTGATGAAAGTAGGCATGGGTAGTTTAAACGACCTGATTGCATCATCCAATCTCATACATGGAATACTGATAAAGCGCGATTTATCCATAAAATCAACGTAATTCAAGCTGTGACCACCCTGTCCAGAATTTATTTTGGGTTTATCAAGATATAATTTAGTCAGGTTATTAACGTTTGAAACTGCAAAAGGAACGATTGACATATTCCTGGTATCATTTTTCAATATATTTTTTGCTATTGTATTAATATCTGCCGGAGAAGGCTCAAATACAACACATTTTCCATTTCTATCTTTAATTAGTTTAGAAACTATCAGGGAATTGATACCCGTACACGCGCCAATCTCATAATAAGCATTTTCACTGTTATCAACGCATAACGTATCATAAATTTGGTCTAAAACAAATTCTTCAAGCCCCCCTCTCGCCCTGTCTAAATCCCATTTTGAAGAAACGTTTACTACTATCTCTGTATCCTTATATCTAATCTTATGTTCCTTGATAAAAAACGTTGCAAAACTTAATAATATACGTTTTATTCTCCTGGGATAGTAGTAGGCACGATCTGAGATTATTGTCCTTATTTTCTCATAACTCAGCTCACTTATCTTCATCTCATTTTTCCCTAGCTTCGATTATAGTGCTACAAACCGACCGACTCAGCAAATTCCTTCTTTCTAAAACGCTCTCTACAATTGCACCTCTGGCACACGCAATCGCACCAACTATAATGGCAAGAAATACAAAGGCCAAGAACATTCCAACATCAATATCCATTGTTTATGTATTACCCAATTTCTTATCCACCACACCCCATCCTCTGCACGTAGGTCGCAACAGTTCCCAAAGGAAGTAAAGTATATTTGAGAGCCTTTCCCTGCCCCGAAACTCTCGAATTCGAGTTCCATAATCAACCTTACACTTGATTGTTTTTTTAATCATCTGGCGCTCGGCTGTATTGAATAAATGCGATAACACAGAAAATATTTCCATTGCATAATCAAAATATCCATAGAGAAAGCAAATTGAAATGGCTTTTAACGCTTTAGATTTTCTCTCGTCAATACATTTTATCTCATTAATTACTTTACAGAAATCTTCTGACTTCCTTAAATATAGTACATTTCCCCAGACAAGTTGACCCTTTTTCTTACCATAGTCTTTGCCTATTGCCCTTTTCCAGTACCCGCCTTGTATATCAAACATATGAAATCCTTGTTTTCTAACGAAACTATCTACTTCTGCAAATAATGGTTGGTCCTGGTAAAGTTCAACAAATTCCGCTTCAACCTCTATACCAAAAATACACTTTTTAATGGTATCCTTGGCTCCTTGCAATACAAAATACTCACTACCCTGAGTATCAATTTTCATGAAATCAGCATCATTAATATTATGCATCCCAAACAGATTATCTATTGCATCAACTTCAAGCTTTGAAATCCCGACAATGTTAAAGCGTTCACTCCTTTCAAATTTATCCAGAAATTCCCTATTTGGTTTGAAAATAGAGGAAGTTTGCTGTTTTTTTGTCAGGTAAAAATCAAGCGAAGCCTTTTCCTTGTAGAGTGCAATATTTAAGTATTTTATGTTATTATTTGCCCTCTTCTCCAAGTTGGCAAACTCTCGCTTATCAGGTTCAAATCCGATAATTTGAAGGTACTTTTTGGCAGGTTGCCAATTAAAAGACAGCCCACCACTAGCCCCAACATCAACTAATACCAATGGATATTTTTTATAGTATTCACTGAATGCAGGTTCTATGTATATCATAACGTACCTCCATATTCAAAACGTGAAATATCAATATTGTATTCTGTCATCTTTGTCTTAAAATATGAAATATCACTTTTATCAAAATAATCCTTCCATTGCCCTACGCGACCCTTCCTTGTAAACTTTGTAGATAATTGAGCCATTCTGTGAGATTTACCAAATTCTTCTTCAAGCGTCTGCACTTTCTTGAAATCTGACCGCTTAATTGCTTCTTCTGTTATCTCATCTTCAACTTGTAACGACAGTCTATCAATCACTGCTTTAAACGTTGTTTCTGGAACACTCTTCAAGAGTTCGTAAGAGCAACTCGCATTACAGTTATCAATCCAACTGTTAAAATAATGACACCACCTGTCCAATCCTATACTATGACGTATATACTTACCAGGGCCCCTTTTTTCCCATTCTTCTGTTATAATTCGTATTTCCTCTACATCCTTCCAGTTTCTGTAATTATTTTCGAGTGCCGGATCAGCAGTTCGTGTTGTGATGTAGTGGTATTGTGATACCATGGTATCAAGGGGATTTCTGTATACAAATAATCCTCTGAAGTGGTCATAGATTTTCTTATATGGCGTATGTGTCCTGACAATACAGGGGATAGTTTTATATGTCCATGGTTTACACATATCTTCTCCCCATGCTTCATTCGGCAGCATTTCGTCTAGTTCATGATAATCTACCACCTTTCCATCCATTTCCTGTAAAGCTATAATATTGCCAAAAATGAACCTAACCCATGTACTCCCTGATTTTGGAGCAGCGGCCAGAATAATCGCATCCTTTTTGTCTTGTTTGTTTATAAAATGTTCCTTGTAAACCTTACTGAGTATCTGCTCATTTCTATAACCTTTCAATCTATTCACAACTTTTTCCTTGAAAAGTCCTGCAAATCTATTTTTCTGAACCCAGCTACCAACGTTCAGCCCGCCTTGATCTAATTTCTCTTCTGTCATATGAATGATCTCCTTTATTGCTTCGGTTTATTGTACCTTTTCACTTCCTGTAAAGTCTTTCTGATTAAAGATAAACTCATAGTAGCTTTCTAATACATCATGGGGACCATGGGAACCATATACCACCATATCCATTAACTTTCTTGTGTTGTCCCTATAATCACCCGACCAGGTTGGATTATTTTTAAATTTTATTATCTCTTCTAATACCTGTTCATCATTATGGGCTATTACACATGAGCCTATTTCTTCATAAATCGTTCGGAGCCTGTGCAAATGTGCTGGACTGATAAGATATTTGCTTTGTAATAAGGCATCAACGCCTATACCTGAGCCCATGTTAATAACTATATCTGACCAACGGATAAGGGCTAGGGAAGAAACATCTAAAGCAAATTCTACGTTGTTAAAATCTCTAAATCTGTCTTTATAGGATCGGGATAAACGACCTCCTATACGTGTGTGTTCCTTTATAACTAGATATATATCCTCTTTGGTACTCAATCTATCTATTAAAGCCAGAGTTTCTTCTTTATTTCCCCTACAACTCCATTGTTGCAACATAAAAACAACTTTGATTTTATCTGCGGTATAATTCCTGCTATTGAAGACCGGAACGAGACCTAAATACAACTCATGCCATTCGGGAAAACAACGTGCACTTCCCAGGACATGACATATTTTTGTACTTAAACCCCACCTGACAGCCATATCCCTGTGGAAGTCTGATTGAAACACATAACCATCAAATGCATTTCTCTTTATGAAATCCGGTACTTTCCTCGTACCATTTAGGCTATCTTTCAACTCATAATCCATGATGGCACAAAGTCCGTGCGGTAGGCAAAGAACAGGTATCTTTAATTTCTTACTGGCCCGAAAGAACTTCCCCCGAATAGGACCCTCAATACCCCCCCAGTCAAATATAGATGCATTTGGCAGCAAATCATTCAAAACAGCTTCTGCCCAGGATTCAGAAAAGAATACACGATTAACACACTTGAATACCGTCTGAATAAGTCTCCTTAATATCGATTTTTGAAAGATGCCTGCTAATTCAATCTTGGGAAAAGGTCTTCTTAATTGATAATAATAACAAATCTTAAAACCAGAAAATTTCTTTAAGAACTTAAGACGCAGATCAGTTCTGATTCTGCAGAAAGGATCCATTACAATAGCCTGAACATTCTGCTTTTTTTGTAAAATCTTCCACATGACAGGTGCCAGGTGGTCAATATCATTAAAATGTCTTATGTAAAAAACTGTTCTTTCCATACTCTGTAACAATATGCTAAATCATTTGTGTAGTATATAAGTCCCCAAATTTCTTACAACGCTCCAGAAGTTGTTCCAGATTTCCACAATCTATAATACTACCATTGTCTATAACATAAATCGTATCGGCCTTTTTTATGGTAGTAAACCTGTGAGCAATAACAACTACTGTCATCTTGCCAATAAGATTGTCGATAGTATGCTGTATCTTCTCTTCCGTCTCAGTGTCAAGCGCGTTGGTCGCCTCATCAAGTATGAGCAACTGTGGTCTTTTCAAGAGTTCCCTGGCAAGAACTATCCTCTGCCTTTCTCCTCCGGACAATTTCACTCCTCCATCTCCAATCAGTTCATCATATTTCCTAGGTAAACGAGAGATAAAGTCATCCACATGGGCAAGCTTTGAAACCCTGAATATTTCCTCGTCTAAGAACCTTCCCTCCCCCAATGTAATATTATTGCGAATTGTGTCGTTATACAGGAAAGGCCGCTGTGGGATATAGCTTACTAATCTCCTGTAACTATCCCTGTTAATATCGGATAACAACTGATTTCCGATGCAAATCTTACCTTTGTCCGGACTCAAAAAACCACATAGCAAATCAACAATTGTAGTCTTTCCACTACCTGAAGGCCCGACAATTGCAATCATCTTTCTTTCATCGAAGGCAATATCAATTGAATGCAGGATATCTCTTTTTTTATCGTAAGAAAAACTAACATCTGAGAAGCTGATAGTCGGCACCTTGTCTATATTTACATGACCATTAATACCCTTATGGACTTTAAGATCTTCCTTTAAATCCATAATCCATGTAAATCCGGGTAAGACAATCAGGTAATTCTGATAATTTCTATAAAAATCATTAATCTTTATATAAACGCGCTGAAACAAAAGAGCCACAACCACTATACTTTCTATATTTATTTTTATGTAAAGCCCCAGCATTAAAATCAGGAAAAACGACAATATACCAAATAATTCTGTTGGTGCTATAAGCAATGCATTATTTCTGTGAATTTTAAATAAGTTTCTTGAAAACTGATTTATGTTATGTTTGAGTGAATTGAAAAATTTCCCATTCGAAGAAATTAATTTAAGATATTTTAGATTGGTTACAACATCAATTACGCGAGAATTAACCAAATTGCTTAACCTTACCGACTCTTTGCCTTTAGCCATGGAAGAAACATTGACCTTGTTGAAGAAATAGGCAGTAATGCTTGTGACAATCAAGAAAGCGGACGTCAACTTCCAAGATATCATAATAGCGGCTGACATGTAGCTGATCACATATATAACGGCAACTGCAACCATCATAAATAGTCTGAGTGCCGACACAACTTTCTTAGATTCCGTCTGTATTGCATTACACAGGTTGCCTGTTTGCATAGAGGTAAAGTAGTTATAATCTAGACTCAAAGTAGAATCAACCAGATCCGTTCTCAGATTAGTGTACAGTTGCGTAGCTATCCTGCTGGTAAGCAATTGCTGAAATAGAGAAATGGCAGTTTTAACCAGGAAAACAATTATTATCAGCACTGAAAAACTTGATAAAGTAGGATTTATTCCTATACTCTGTAAAAATGAAAACATCATTTCGCCATATTTACTGTTAGCTTTTCCGTGATAAATAAAATATTCCACTGTAGGTAAAAACAGACTGATACCAAAACAACCTAATACCCCCTCTATAAATACAAGGAAAAACAAGATTGGAAGAGGTTTCTTATATTCTTTCAGTAACCTTTTTGTTCCAGTGAAAATACTCTTCATTATTTATTCTTCACTTCTTATAATCTTCAATCAGTATTCCCATCCTGAGCGCATCGTAATATTTACCATTTCTGTATACTTCCTTCTTCGAAATGCCTTCTTCGATAAATCCACATTTCTTATAACATTCTATTGCTTCGCGATGTTCGTTATTTACACCCAAATATATTCTGTTAAGGTTAAGGGTTTCAAAGCCATATCGAATTAACAGCTTACTGGTTTCCTGCCCTATCCCTATACCTCTATATCCTTTCTGTCCAATAACAATCCCAAGTGCGGCCCGCCGATTTACCCAATCCACTTCATGTAGCCCACAGTTACCTATGTGCTCATTGTTTTCCTTAAGGATAATCGCAAAGACAAAATCTGATTCACTATCTTGTATCCCAAGATAATATTTCTCCAGCCTCTCATAGCTATTTGGACGCTCCCCGCTATACAGGTAATATGTGACCTCAGAATCATTGAACCAGTTAAACCAGTTTCCATAAATATCCTTCTTCTTCAGCCCCCGTAAATATATCTTTTCCCCAATAGCGTAGGGATGATAAGTATTATTTTCTTTCATTTTACGGATCTCAATTTAATAATAGATTCACGATCCTATCAGTCGATCTGCTGTGAGTATAAAACTCATGAAATTCAAACCTGTTGTCAAGAATATCATCCAATTTGTTTTCAAAATCTACCCTGGTAAATATAGTCTTTTCCACACCAACAACGTCTAGAATAAGCCTTACATCATCTCTTATATTGAGTTTGTCGACAGGTTGGTAACTGATTATGGGAACTTTCATTAGATATGCCTCTAATAAGGCCATTGAATTCATTCCCACCACAGCATCTGAAACCTTAAAAAGATCTATAGTATTAACATCTCCAGCTATCCTTATCTGGGAAGACCCTGAATATTTCTGATATATATCTATATCGTCATCTGGATGAGGTTTAATAATTAATAATGTATCAATTCTATCTTTTAAGTACTCAAGAATATCCTCTATGACAGTATATTCATCGTACCCGTATTTCCTCTTTTCTCTCAGTTTAACAATAGATTCTGTGCAAAAGGTAACCACTCTTCTATCACCTACCCTGAACTTTTTCTTTAGAGCACTGTTGCCAGAAGAAGAATTACCCATTTCTATTAAACGGTCAAGATGTGGAGAGCCGGTAACGATAACCTGGTCGTCCCGTGCACCGAGATGTAAAATGTTTTGCCTGGAAATATCATCTATCACCAAGATAGAATCTGGAAACAGAATCCCACCGTTTCTACAAAATCGCTCTTTATAATTCTTCCATTGGTCCAGAATACAGAAAGATTTTTTCCCCGCTTCCTGTGCATATTTCCATGCATTATACTCAATCATGGAGTATCCGCTTGTTCCGGTAAGAAATACATCAAAATCATGGTATATTCTTGCTGCTTCGTGTACTGAGGTATTCTTCTTCTGAAGGACAAGAGGTAAGTTTTCAATATCTTTTACACCAATATAACCTACCTGCTCTCTTCCGGCTAACTCCTCCAGGACTGGGAATACGGCATTGTGAGAGCCAAATTCTGATGCTATAAGTAGATATTTAGACACTTTCCTCTTTTATATTATCAATATTAGATAAAACCTTTTTAAAACCCTGTACAATTTTATCCATATCATCAAGCACCTGTGGATGCTTTACTATCTCTAAAGAAATAAGCTCCTTCTCATACATTCGTTCTGCAGTTGGACAGATACCTTTTCTATAATCAACATCTCCATCATACATATGGCAGTTAAATGGACATCCTTTTCCGCCGTATCCTAAACGTTTCTGATAAAGCTGCTGCAGGTACAGTGGACGAACATAACCCTCGTAAACAGGTATCCCTTCTGCTCTTAAGGCCTTACAAAAAAGTGATCTCGGAATACCAACAATATCTTCTTTGAATTTCATACTGTATACATAAAAAACATGGACACAATCAGGCTCAACAGAAGGAGGTACCATTCCTTCCAATTCTTTAAGATGATCTGTAAGGTACTCTGCAAGCTTTACCCTTACTTGATTGAGACTCTCTAATTTCTTTAATTGTTCACTACCCATAGCCGCTTCAATCTCACACATACGGTAGTTATATCCTATGATATTATTGATATTGTCGTACTCCATCTGATCTGCCACTACCTCACCATGATTTCTTATCAGCCTTAATCTCTTTGCCAGTTCATCATCATTGGTAATCAACACTCCACCCTCACCAGTTTGTATTGTCTTGTTCACATTAAGACTGAACACGCCTATGTCTCCAATCGTGCCGACATATTTATCCTTATATTTTGCTGCATGCGCCTGGGCACAATCTTCAATAACTTTTAAATTATACTTTCCGGCAACCTGCATAATAGAGTCCATATCAGCAGGATGCCCCATAATATGAATAATTACTATCGCCTTAGTATTCCTGGTAATTCGCTCCTCTATACTCTCAGGATCCAGATTAAACGTTTTGTCTTCAATATCTGCAAACACCGGTATGGCATTATATATAAGAGCACAGGCTGCTGAAGCTGACATTGTATAGGGTGATACAATAACCTCATCTCCCGGCCCTATTCCACAAGCACCTATTGCAGCATAAAGACCGGATGTGCAGGAATTTACGGTAATAGCATGTTCTATATTGTAATAACCCGCCCACTCTCTCTCCAATCTCTGTACATAGGGGCCACCCGAATAAGAGAATGGTTCTTCTGCAAAGTAATTTCCTTCAAAAAGAGATAGATCTCCATTTCTTATAACTTCCGCTGCCACTCTGAGTTCCTCTTCTCCTGTTGTCCTGTGATGAGGAAACGTATAATCAACAACAGGCTTTCCTCCTTTAAGGGCTAGTTTTTCTGGCATATCTCCTCACTTAATAATCTTTCAGCTTTTTCTTTAATAACAAAAACAGTTTCCATGCTTCTTTTTATATCTGTCAGCTTATAAGAAAAACCCTTTTCTTCTTCCATACACATGACTGCTTCGTCTACAAGGTTATAAAACGTTGTCTTAAAATTGTTAGAATCTTTATATGGTATTTTTAGAAGTTCAATATCCGAATCATATATTTTGCTCTTTCCTTTCTTAAACAATGAAATATTGTGTGTAAAATCGCTGATTACCAATCTTCCTTTAGTTCCTATTATGTCTATCTCAAAGATATCAAAATCCGCGAAACCCAATCCGTGGACAACACATCGCACATTTGTATTGACTAAGAAATCAAAACTAACAGACAAATCATGTTCATCTCTGCAATAACTTGCTTCTCTGATCTCAAAAGCCCGCATATTGCCAAATAGCATATAAAACATGTCTATCAGATGTATACCATTATGCACAACACCACCACTATAAAACGCATTTACCAGTTTTAAATCACCAATAATCCCAGACTCCAGATTCCCTTTTAACCCCTTGATATTTTCGGCCCACTGCCTTGTCATATTTACCGTTAAACAGGTTCTGCCTTTCTGGCAAATATCTATAATTTCCATACAGCTATCAATGTTTTGTGAAATCGGCTTTTCGCATATAACAACAGGTACACCCAGCTCAACTGCCCTTTTAATCATACTATAGTGTTCTTTGTCCGGTGTAGCTATTGTCAGAATATCAATATTCTCTGAAACATAGGAAAAAAACTCATCGACACTCAGAAACTTTAAAGGAACACTCCATTTCCTACTAAACTCGTTTACTTTCTGTTCATCTATATCACAGCAGGCAACTAATTCTGTTCTGGGATGTAAATAATAAGCCCCGCCATGGGTCAAGGCCTCTTTCCCCCTCAAAGTGCTAGGGTCATCATATCCTCCACCCACTCTACCGCAACCTATAATCGCTGCTTTTATCATTTTCTTTATGTGTTAATCTTGTCTATACTCTTTCCAACGCCTTTCTACATTAGCATTTGTTTCAGTGAGTTCAGGATGGTCATTCATAAAACGAATAATATCTAGTGAAGTAAACTCAGGATCGACAGGATAAAAAGTTTCATAAAGCGTTTTAGTCACCATAAAATCCTCTTCTGTATCTAACTCTATATATACATCAGGATAATGCAGTTCCGCCGGCGCATTAATGTTATAAAGTTTATATTTATCAGGATGGTTCTTAATGCATAAGGAACCATGTTCACGGATCAAAGCATCACCGATTTGAGACTCCGCTTCTACCAGCTTTTCTGCATCATAAACAGCAACTTCCAGTCCAGGTGGATATGTGGTCTTCAAATCATTCGAAATATAATCATATTCATGTTCCAGGAAAAAACGTATAAACTCATCAATAATTTCCGGGTCAGTAAAAGGGCAGTCTCCATGGAGTTCTACATGTACATCAATATTAAATGACTTTATAGCGCCTACCAGTCTACCAAGCACATCATCTTCACTGCCACGAAAGACATCAACATTTAATTTCCTGCCAAGCTTTTCGATTACATCGTTATCCTTTGCCTGAGAAGTGGCAATGACAATACCGTCTAACAACTTACTCCTTTTCACACGCTCAATTTGATGCTGTAAGAGAGGTTTATCCACAACCATCTTCATTACTTTACCGGGAAGCCGGCTTGAATTCATCCTGGCCTGAATGCTCGCAACAATCCTTCTCTCCTTCACCCTAAAAACCTCCCTCTTACAAACTCCTTGATTTCTTTCTCACATTCTTGAGGTTCCTTAAGTCCATCTCCAAGTAAATCCTCAACCGTTCTTATGTTATTTACCATATTATTGAGCTCTCTCGGAATCACCGATAGAATATGGTCTGTACCTTCCATGTTTTTGTCTATAGTAAAATGTTTTTCTATAACCTCAGCTCCAAGCGCAACTGCAATAAGGGGAGCAATTATTCCTATGGTATGATCAGAATAACCTATACTTGTATTTGGAAATTCTTTCCTGAGAGTCTCTATCGCCAGGAGATTAGCATCGCAATCTTTGAGAGGATACTGCGTAACACAATGTAAAAGGCATACCTTCACTTTATTCAACACTGCCAGAGATTCTCTTATTTCAGAAATCAAGGCCATACCTGTTGAAAGAAAAACTTCTTCACAATTCTGGTTCAGATAAGAAAGCAGCCTCAAATCCGTCATCTTGCCGGAAGCCACCTTGACTTTAGGTGTTTTCAATCCCTCACATAGGAATTTCGCCCTTTCCATGTTAAAAGGAGCACTCATAAACTCTGCTTCGTTCTCCTCAACAGCCTGTTTAAGCATGAAATGATCCTCATCAGAAAGGCTAACCCTGTTAAACCAATCATATTCAGGATCATCCTTCTTAAATGTTTCCGAATTATAGGATTGAAATTTTATTATGTCTGCACCTGATGCAGCAGCTTCCTTAACCATCTCTTTAGCTAACTCCACATCTCCCAGATGGTTTTCACCAATTTCTGCGATAATGATTGTTCTTTTTTTCATGCCTCCACTATTCTGCTTGTTTTAAACTCCCCAATTTAGCAGGCAGGTTTCCATATTTCTCTAATTTTTCACTGCCCCATTCTTGCACAAGTTGATGCCATGCCTGTTCGTTCCACTGCTTACTGATAGTCATATTGTCTGCATGCATTACATAATGGTAAAGTGGCAATGGAACATATCTTGGTTTCTTGCCACTTGCTTCCATATACCGTATATAGAGATCATATTCCTCCCAGAGAAAGTTTCTATAGCCTCCAATCTTCTCAAGAATATCCTTCCTTAGTAACACACCACATGCTATCAAGTTAAATATATCAAATTCTTCTAAACTGGTTTCTTTCTTTGTCTCACCCTGCTCATCTTCAATAAACCGATCAGAATAAATAAGATCAAAACTCTCCTTGTTTACAATCTTAAAGAAATGTTCAAGGATATCTCTTTCAAAATAGTCATCTGCATCCAGTCGAATAACATATTCACCATACGAATTTTTTATACCCTTGTTACATGAAAAAGGCAGACCTCTGTTTTCTTTATTACGGTAATAGCGAAAAAAGGAATGTTGCTGATATCTCTCTACAATCTCCACTGACTCATCAGTAGAACCGTCATCAATAAAGACGATCTCATAATATTGTGAATCTAATGTCTGCCCACAAACACTGTCTAATGCTCGCTGCAGAAATTTAGCTGAGTTAAAACTGCACATCACAACGCTGATTAAATGGGCTTTCTTCCCAAGAACCATATATGAGGCCCATCTCCTTCCAGTAATCTTTTTGTTTCACAATAATTAATGATTTCAAGATCGTTCCAGAAATCAAGAATGCTCTTGGGATTGGGAAATATTTCCTTTCCAAGAAAGGATGTTTTCAGATCAGGAAAGGATTGTTTAAACAAAAAAAAACCTCCATTGGGGATAAGGGATAAAACGTTATTCTTTATATTTTCCAGGTGGTCTAACACATACCACATAACCTCAACCATAATAACAAGCTCATACGTTTCCCTACTCTCTTGCTCCTTACAAATATCCCAGCAAAAGAAGTCTACAGATTTATGTAACTTCCTTGCCTTCTCAGCTGCAGTAGCAGAAACATCACATCCATACAATTTATCCCCATATGGTTCAAGCTGAGAGACGAAAAAACCCAAGCCCGAACCAAGTTCAAGGATCTTGGAAAATGGTATCCCCCTTTCCTTGACTACATCTCTTATCATCAAGATCCCTATTTGGGAATACCATTCAAATGCCATCTTATCTTGATGCCACGGAATCTCCTTTGAATATTTATACATTTCATCATATAAGCCAATATGCTTGCCATCCTTAAAGACATAATCATGGTAGTCATCTGAAATATACTTCATATTTAAATACCTCTACAGAGAAAGATATAAGTCCAGTTAAATAACAATTTTCTTCTTACTCTCTTGCAACTCCCTATACCATTCTATATACTTCCTGACACCTTCTTCAAAAGATGTTGCTGGTTTCCAGGACAACTCATCCAATGCAAGCCTGGCAGATATTTCGTTACCCGAAAAATCTCCCTTTCTGCCCTCAACAAATTTAATTTCAACCTTACCAATAATCTTTTGAACGGTTTCTGCTATCTGCTTTATGGTCACGTTCTCATCACCTTCCAGATTGTATGTTTTATTCTTAGCAATGTCTTTAAGGGCAAGCACATTACCTTCTGCAAGATCTTCTACATACACAAATTTCCTGAACTGCATGCCATCACCAGCAATAGTCAGGGGCTCACCATTTAAAGCCTTGTTGACAAAGATGGGAACCACTGCTCCACCTCGTGCCCTTGGCCCGTAAGGAACACCGTATCGTAAAATAGTATAATCGAGATCGTATAGTTCAGAATAGGACTTACAGTAATATTCTCCTGCAAGCTTTGTGGCTGTATAAAGGTGTGAGGGTGCCGTAAGCGGTGTACTTTCATCCACTACCCCTGTAATGCTCTTGGTGTCACTGTAGACCCAGACAGTACTTCCGTATATTACTCTCTTAACTCCCATCTTTCTTGCAGCCTCCAGGATATTTATAGTACCCCTGACATTTATTTCTTCTGAATCGTGCGGGTCTTCTAAAACGTCCTTGACATCGGCTACCGCTCCCAGATGAAAGACAGCATCTATCCCCTTCATTGCCATCTTCATTTTCTCCAGATCCAGAAGGCTTGCATGATAGTATTCCACGTTTTCTTCCGTATACGGCTGAACAAGATCATAAATCCTTACATCAATACCCCTATTCAACAACCTGTCAACAACATGGGATCCTATAAACCCCGCTCCCCCAGTTACTAAGACTTTCATGATAACACCTCGCTAATTCTTTCTTTATAAATGGTTATTAAAATTTTCATCCAGTAATCCATACAGGAACACATTATGGAACACGCCATCGAGAAAAGTATGCCTTCTCAAAATAGCCTCTTTTCTGAACCCCAGTTTTTCATATAAATGTATCGACTCTGTATCGTCTTCTATTATACTGACAGAGACCTTTACGAGACCCAGTCTCATAAATGCATACTCTAAAACTAACTCAATTGCCGCCTGTACGGTATGATCTTCTTTACGCCGATAATCGTGATCACCTATCAAAATATTGATATCTGCCTGCCTCTGTATCCAGTAAATCGGACCTAATCTAATATTACCAATATCTCTGTCATCCTGCGCTGCAACAATATTCAACAGCAGATTGTTTCCATCATTACATTTCCTGATATATTTCCTGGCATCCTCGGCAGTAGTCGGAAAATAACATCTTTCCATGTATTGAGTAACCTCCCTGTCATTAAGCCAGTCAAGATACGTAACAGGCAGTTTTTCTTCGCTTAGGCCATGAAGATAAACAGTATCTTCCTTCTTTAGAAATGGGTGTCTCATAACAGTAGCTATCTATTAAGTTCTTTCAGTTCTGAGGTTATTACTTCCTTTAGAGAACACACCACATAATCTATCTCTTTATCTGTTAAATCGGGATAAAGCGGTAAACATATATGGTGCTTGCTTATATATTCTGATCCGGGAAAACCGGTCTGATTATTATCGATCTCTCCATCGTTTGAAGGTTCTAGGGAACAATCTTCCCCTTTTGCATTTTTCAACTTACCACTGTATGTATACTTTTCCCAAATCGGTTCGCTGTGGCATAATGATGCATAAACTTCACCAGTTAGCGACACACTATATTCCTCCTTTAAGAGTTGCTTAATCTTATTACGATCCAAACCATCATCTAAATAGAGCAAGTATTTGTAATAAGAGGATTTAATATTGTCAGGTATTGAAACAAGCTTTATACCACCAGCACCCTTCAATAACTGATCATATCTTCCAGCAATAGCCTGGCGTTTCTTTATGATTTCATCTGCATTACGAACCTGCTGCACTCCTAGCACTGCTGTAAACTCACTAATTCTATAGTTACCACCTAATTCACTTATCTGGTTTCCACGCTCTGGATTCTTTCCTTGATTACGTATCATCATCATTTTCTTATATAAGTCGGTATTGTTGGTAGTTATCATGCCACCTTCCCCGGTAACTAGCACCTTAGTAGGAAAAAATGAAAATGACCCTGCGACCCCAAGTGTACCGACCTGTCTACCATCAATGGAACATCCATGCGCATGAGCACAATCTTCTATAAGTAAGATGCCTTTCTCATCACAGAAGCTTTGTATCCTTTCGTAATCTGCTGTAATAATGCCTCCTATATGAACCAGGATGACCGCTGCAGTATCTTCTGTTATTCTCCTTTCCAAATCATCAGGATCTATACTGAAAGTATCTGGTTTCGAGTCCACAAATATCACCTTATTACCTGAATGTAATACTCCCAGAGCAGTTGCAAGGAAAGTGTTAGTAGGAACAATTATAGATTTCCCCTCTATTTCCAGGGCACGGATGATAGTTTCCAGTGCACAAGTACAGTTGGCCATAGCAATACTATGTTTTGCGCCAGTCATTTCACACATTAAACCCTCAAACTCTTTCGTATATTTCCCCATAGTAAGATTACCAGAGTTCAACACATCTTCTATGCCGGAATGTATAAACTCCTTGTCTCCCTTATCAAAAGGTATCCTAATTATTGGAATGTTCATATGCTCCCTGTCCTTTTCTTAATTGTTTCAAGATTAAATTTATTATAGCCATTCTGTACTTCATAGTAAATCTCATCAAATCCAATATTCTGAGATTCCTGATATAAAACCACAGAAGACCCTTTTTTTGCCATTTCTCCAACTCTTTAAGAGGTAAACTATTTAATTCTAACGCATTGCCTCCATACTTGTCATATCTTGTCCAATCTTCAGTTAATAACCTGTAGTCACATTCACCACGTTTTGCCAATTCATAGACCTTCGTACCAGGATATGGTGTCATGATACCTATTGCTACCGTATTAGTATTAAGCCTTGATGCCAGATTTATGGTTGCCTTGACCGTTTCAGTTGTTTCATTTGGGTGACCCAATATAAAGTTAGCTTCAACAAAGATACCTGATTTCTTGATAATCCTTACCGCACTCTCAATTTCCTTAACCGTTATATTTTTATTTATTGCTTTTAGAATTTTATCACTACCAGATTCAAGCCCCATCTCTATTGCAAAACAGCCCGCTTCTTTTGCTCTTTTCATAAGACTCTCATCTACGAAATTCACACGGGTCAAGCCCCTCCATCTGACACGTTTCTGCAAACCGTGCTCCATTATCAGATCCAAGGTATCGAAAGTAAGCTGGTTGTTAAACAGGAAAAGATCATCCAGGAAATGAATTGTATGCGCACCATACTGTTCTACAGCATATTCCATCTCATTAACTATGTTCTCGGTGGAACGTCGCCTTACCTGCTTTCCTAAAACCTGCATACAAAAAGCACAATCATATGGACACCCTCTGCTTGTCATCATTACATAGTAATCATTCTTTCCTGCAAGAGCTCCTTTATCTTTATAATATTGATTATACGCAGGATAAGGAAGATCATTAAATTCCGAGGAACTCAATCTCTCACGGGGTGCATTAACTTTTATTTTGTGAAGATTATCCCTATATACCAAACCATTTATACCACTCAAATTAATTGTATCCCCCTGCTGAAAACAATTAATCAATTCCAGCATCGTCTTTTCACCTTCTCCATATACACCATATGTGAACCCTTGAAACTCATCAAGTGTCTGCTGAGGCAGAGCGGTTATATGACATCCGCCAATAACCACAGCTATATCATCAAGGCGGGATTTCAGTTTTGTGGCCAAATTATGTGCCGCGCAGACTTCATGAGTCATCGCAGACAACCCGACAAGATCCGGATTATAATCTACCACTTTTTCAATTGTTTTCTCCTCTGTCCATGAGTTGAAATTGGCATCGAATATCTTACACTCAATCCCGTTTGAATGCAGAAATGAGGTTATGTAGCCAACTCCTAATGAAGGCCTTGTTGTGTGCCAGTAAACACTAACTTCAGGCGGTCTTATCAATGCAACTTTCATAAAGAAACCTGAATACTAAATTGCTGGGTAATCATAATATTCCTGAGTTTCCTGGAATATTCATAGATAGTAATAATAATTGCTTTATTCCCGACAAAACATAACCACCGGTTATCATTAATAACGAATATTATAAAGCTGATAATGAAAGGAAGAAGAGAGATCTTCATGAATCAAGTCGGTATATTTGTTAATGAGATGGGATAGAAATTGTGGCCTGGATAAAAGTTTATCTTTGATAGTCAGTATATGGCTTACGCCGTCTTCCTTTAAGGCCGACCGGAACTCTTCCGATCTTATGTCTTCCCGCCCTTTCAGTTTCTTATAAAAATAGTTTCTAAAATGAATAAAAGGCCTCTGGAGATAGTAAGACCTTATCTCTCCTACCATAAGAATATTTGAATCTTTCGGAAGATTCTCATCTATATACTTACCTATGCTATAACTACGCTCTACTCTACTTAAATAACTATCTTTAGACTCCAGGCCCGCAACAACCCTTACCTTGCTCCTTGTGTGGTAAGCAGATAGTAACAGGTTAAATAATATAACAGTTGTAAAGACTGTAATGATATATCCCCTGAATAATCTATAATCAGAAATTAACACTCTGTAGATACCTGTAGCAATCATAATCCCCAGTGGCAAAAGGACAGGGAAAAGATAACGCATGCCACCCATTCTAACGATGTAATACCACAAAACCATGTATATGATAATGTATAGTAAGGACAAACGTACAAACCTGTACTTAGAGAAACCGAAGAATACTAACGGCAAAAACAGAAGATAAAGAGGTCCTAGATTCTCTCCACCTAATTTCTCAGGAAACATGGTCATCGTCCACGGCAATGAAAAAAAACCAATGATGTTTACTTGTAAACCTATCATATCTGACATTGGTGTCGGCCAGCCACTCCCAAAAATATCCCGAAAGAAAGGGTACATAGGGTTGCCCAGTAAGATATACGATCTCAAATACCACATACAAGAAATCAGAATTGTAATGGCTACGAATATGACTGGAGCTTTAATCGTCCAATGACGCCCCCGTTTAATAGTGCCTAGCATATAGAATACAAAAACAATGAATGATGAAATAAGTGAGAAAATTCCCAGATATTTTATGCTCATTAAGAACCCAGAAAAAACGCCTGCCCAGACAATCCACTTAAACTCCTGTGAATCCAGATACTTAAATAGCATAATAAGGGCAAGAAAGGCATAGAGTGCCATCGGAATATCTATGTAAGTATAGGTAGCCTGAGTAAATATTGCCGGGGTTAGAAAACAGATGGCACAGGAAAGAATTCCAACCTGCTTACATACAAATGTTTTGCCGACATAATATGACGCAATCCCTGAAAGCATATAGAAGATATATGCTAATAGCTTAACCACTATTTCTCCCTTTATAGACAACCCCAATGTATAGAGCATCTCTATAAGATAGGGCCATAAAGATTCGCGAGTATATGGTATATAGCCCACTGCATGATTCTTTGTAAATATATTGATATGAGCTAGTCTGTAAGCCAGTGAATCATTTCCTATGGGAGGGGCAAGTGATCCAATCAGGGTCAGGATTGAGACGAAGATAATGGACAATATTAGAAACTTCTCAAGTAACGTGTAATCTCTTAATCTGACAGATTTAATATGTCGGAAGAACGCAGAGCAAATCGAGATTATCTCTTTAATACAAAACAAGCATGAAACTACAATCAATGCGATTAACACTATCCGATACAGACACCCCAAAGATCCTATGACAAATACCATATATCCTAATGAGGCGAGTCCTAAAGCAGACGAAAACACAAACTGCTCTAACGGACTGTCAAAATCTGTCTTAAATAAAGAAAAAAGCTTAATCCCTAAGGCTGTTGCCATTAACAGGATTAACAAGGATATAGATATATCTATCACAGTTTAATGCTATAGATTAATAAAAAATAGTTTCTTAATACACGGGAAGAGCAAACAATTATGGCCTAAAATTTTGGATATAAAAACAAGATTACATAAAAACATATAACACACATTGTCCATAAAAAGAATGCAATCTGAAATAATTTCATCATCATATTACTTGAGAGTAGTTTCTATATCCAGCATTCCAAGATAGAATGATGAGGCAACAGTCTGAATCCCAAACAACAAAAATGTTGTCGATAAAATAGCCATTTTTGTTAAATCAATATTTACAATAGGGCTTGATCCCTGCCTGAAGAGCAGATAAACAGTACACACCCACAATAATAATCCTGTAAACAATACGCCCGCACCAATGATGAGTCCTTTTTCGAGCCTAAAATGTTTTTTAACAAATTCGGTAATCATACTTTCCGGTATTAAGCCATCCTTAACGCCTATCAATTTTGATGATATTCCGAAAAGTAGAAACTGGTATCCAATAAAGATTGCGCTTGAGGAGAATATCATAGCAGACAAGCCCATTTGCAGATTAAAGACATAAAAAAAGCTGAACATCAGTGTAAATAACAGTGCGACTCCTAATATCAGCAAGAAAATACCTGGCATAAGGAAAATATATGTTGGTGAGAAAATAAGCATAAATCTTAAATGGCGCCACCCATCACTGAAAGAACGAAGATGTGGTTTCCTCTCGACAGGTGAGGCATGATAATCTATAGGAAACTCCTCTATTCTTAATCCATTATTCAGGGCCTTTACTATCATCTCTGAAGCGAACTCCATACCATCCGATCTCAAGTTAAGCTTCATGATGGCATCCTTCCGGAAACCCCTCAAACCACAATGCGTATCGGATACACGCCCCCTGAAAAGAAAGTTTAGTATACACGTCAAAACCGGATTACCAACATACCTGTGAAGAAACGGCATCGCTTTTGGTGCAATATTGCCTCTAAGCCGAGATCCCATCACTAGTTCTACCCCGTCTTCTAATTTCTCTATAAATGGCTCTATCTTTGAAAAATCATATGTATCATCAGCATCACCCATAATAATATATTTACCCTTTGCTTCCTCTAACCCCTTCCTTAAGGCACTACCATATCCTTTCTTTACCTGACGGACTACTCTGGCACCTTCTCTTTCCGCTATCTCTACCGAGTTATCTGTGGAGCCGTTATCCACAACGAGTATTTCTGCACTAACGTTTGCTTTAGATATCCCTTCTTTTGCCTTAGCGATGACTATGGCTAAAGTCTTGGCCTCATTCAGACATGGCATTACAATACTTAGGCTAATATCCATATATCCCCCACGAATTCATTATAATTAGAACGCTTAACTCTGATAAAATTTGTTTTATAACAAGTAATAAACTACATCTTAATATAATTTGTTATTCAAGCATACCTTGTGCTTCGACAGTCAATTCACAATCCACTTCACAAAGTACCTTATGCACATATTTATTAATTATACTTAAAAGGGCGAGTATCGGAACTTTATCTCGTGTCGGCCTTTTGGCAGATGAACTGCCATTAGAATATCCTGAAACTTCCGTATTTGAACCTTATCCCCGTCAACAGTTGCCTGCCACCCCGGATAGCCAAACTCTGAGAACACAAAGAATCCGTCCTCCTTTGTGTTAGACAAGAAAATTGCTGATCCTGATTCATATTTGTCTATTTCCGGATCTTTTTCTAGAATCCTGACCGGTTCTGTCAAATTTCTAACAACATATCCCCTGGGCATACTATCTTTGACCTCATAAAGGTAAACACCTTCTTCCTCTGCTAATTTATTCATGAAATCAAGATCTTTTCTCTCAGAAGAGACAACATATCTTACATTTAAAAACTGTAGAAGTTTCTTGTTTTTCTTTAGAGAATCATTAGACGGTTTTAGAAAGCCAAGTGAATTATCTACAACTTCAAGGCCCTTCATCTTTTTGAAATATGAGTCTACTGCAAGAGGAGAATAAGCCCCTACACTATCAATTCCGTATGTGATATTTGCGTTAGGTATTGCCCAATCAGGCAACTTTCTTGATCTAATATTATAAGGCAGGATCCTGAAAATTCCTTTTTCGTTATTTACTATATTATAAAGCGTTTTCTGCTCTGGCTCTAAAATATTAAAACTGATAATATTACCCCTGAACCCTGTTCCATATATACCAAAAACAAAAAGATCCAGAAAGATTGCTGTAATAAAGACTCCTTTATAGTACGATTTCAATTGTTTTTTCTTTGAAAGGTATCTGCAAATAACCAAAGATGCGATACATAAAAATATAGAAGTCAGGATAAACGGATTTAAGATTGCTGCGTTTTCTACCAAATTAGTATAAAAGCTCCTGACTTTACTCATATATGTTGACAAATCATGGCGATGATAATATTTCCCATGAATATAGTTAGCTGCATACCACTCACCCAGATTTAATATCTTCTCGCCAAAAATCTTTAAGATAAGTTTTGCGAGAAAAAAAAGACACATCATCGCAGTTATAAATATGGAGAAAATACGTAGGACCTGCAAGTTGGTTTTGTTCCATCCTGTTTCAAAAAACCTTGTAAATCCCCAGCCTGACAATACTGATGCCATGAATACTCCGAATAACAGGAATTTAGATGGATTACGAAGGCTATACAATTGAGAAATCTTTAGGAATAAAATATACAATGGATTATACTTTCCCATAGCAAAAAAGACTGAGATCAAAAGCAACAGTACAAGTGGGCGTATTCGTGGATTCGACCTTACACTTAAGAATGCGGCAATAAGAAAAAGCAGACTAAAGATACCAATGTAAAACCTGTTCCCCTGAAAGACCCAGTAAGGAAAGACTATACTCATAAAGTTTAGCGGAGAGAATGAACCCCACAAAGCAAACCCCAGCGAGGCTCCAGACCTCCCGGAAAGACTAGTAAGGGGCCAACTCAATAAAAATTGTGGTAAAAATATAATCCCTGCAACTGTCAGCCCTCCTGAGATAACGCCTATATCCCTAAACTTAAGGTTACCTTGCGTAATCAATCCATAAATAAAATATATAAGGTAAAATAGGACAGAATAAATAGCAAATTGAGTTGAACCAGCTAATAGCTGCATGCCAACTACAATTCCTGCCCCAAAGATTATGACCGTATTCTTTCGGTCAAAATATCCTTCAAACATCCATAGAACCAGCGGGAACCATGCAAAAGTTTTGACTGTTGCAATATTTACCATACATCCCGCATACGCACTACCAAAGCAAAAAAGAAGTGTAGCCAACAACCCTCCCCACTGACAAGCCCCGATCCTTCTCGCATAAACATAGGTAAAGATCCCGGCAAGGACAAAATGAAATACAACGGTATAATTGTAAGCTATACTAAATGGTAAGAAAAAGAAGAAAATCATGTTGAGCGGATAAAAACCTCCAATCTGCCCCTCGGCCATTAAAGGAAATCCACTATGAAAATATTTTGTCCAGAAAGGAAATTGAAATGCCTTAATAGATTCTGCATAAATCCAGCTCCAGGGATAATGCTGCGTAACAAAATCCCCTCCAAGAAATGCGGAATGCATAAATAAAATTTTCCAAAAGAAAACAAATATGAGGAACGTAAAAGACGCGACAAATTTCCAATGATATTTGAAAGTAAGATTTGACCAGTAAAAACTACTCAATCCCACCCCCCAAGAATCAATACTTTTACAATTAAATAATAGATCTCACCTACAAAGGTATTTGTTGTGTTACAATTATTTAACATGGATATTCACGTTGTGTTATAGTAATTATTGGTAATAATATAATTAATTATGCCTCTTAGACAACATATGGTTACACCTGATTTGCAGCACATCCCAGAACATCTTTGTTGAATCTCTGATCAATCTGACTTTACTTCCTGTGGAGTTAAACCAACAGATTGGAACCTCTTTTACCTTTAGTCCCAGGTGTTTGGCAATATACAAGACTTCTACGTCGAAAGAAAATCGACAGGACTTTAAAGCCTTAAATACTTCCAATGCGGCATCTCTCTGAAAACACTTAAATCCACATTGAGTATCATAATAATCTAGGTTAAGAACCAGTTGAATAACTTTATTGAATGTTTTTCCCATGAGCTGACGATACCATGCTTGATATATCTTGATCTGCGAATCAGGCATTGCCCTAGAACCTATTGCTATCTGATAGCCATTCTCCAACCAATGGAGTAACTTATCAACTTCTTCTATAGGGGTTGAGAAATCCGCGTCTGTAAACAAAACAACGTCCCCCTTGCTTGCAAGTATACCATTTCTAACAGAGTACCCTTTTCCCTGATTGATTTCATTCTCCAGAATTACAAGGTTAGTAATTTTCCGTGAATACGTTCTTAATAAATCCACAGTCTTATCATCACTGCCATCATCTACCACTATTAATTCGAAATCATATCCCTGCTTCTTCAGGTAATCATTTGTCTTTGTCAATGACTCCCCTATTCTCTGCTCCTCATTATAAGCTGGTATTACTACTGACAAATACATTGTTTAATCTATTAAGTTGTAAACCCTATGGCTATTTTAAGTCCGTTAATATATCTTCTTATATCTTCAAAAGAACGCACACGTTTAACCTTCTCAAAGATAAAACGAAACCGGAAATAAAATTTCTTCATAGCAAGTTTTTCTACGGCCAGAATTTCTTCTTCGTCTTTGTAACCGTATGGTACATATACAACCTCCCACATATTATATTTCGAGAAATCATCGCGCAACTTTCCCGACTGCTTTGCTGCTTCATAAAGTTTTGTCCCCGGATAAGGGGTAGTAATGCTGAATTGAGCGTACTCCGGTTCAAGCTCTATGGCAAAATCAATAGTCTTTTTCGCAAGTTCAGGAGTTTCTCCGGGCAGTGCTATCATAAAAGAAGCTCTTACTTCAATACCGGCATCCTTTGTCCATTTATTTACATTTCTTATCTGCTCCAGTGTAATTCCTTTATTTATATTATCCAGTAACTGCTGGTTACCGGACTCATAACCATAGAAAATATTCCAACACCCGGCCTTCTTCATAAGTTTCAGGATTTCAAGATTAACAGTATCAACCCTTGAATAACATGTCCATGTCACATTAACTTTATTCTCAATTAAGCAATTACAAAACCTCTCCAGCCATTTCTTATTTACAGTCATGGTATCATCCCAGAAAGAGATTTCCTTTATATTATATTTAGATTTGACGCACTTAATGTCTTCTACCACTCTTTCCGGAGATCTCGCCCTGATCTTTCTTCCA
>Ga0187833_10001409_pt1 | contig 27454 bp, 24 predicted proteins | sample ETNtaG_37_FD_167968 | JGI IMG/M metagenome (GOLD analysis project Ga0187833, IMG submission 167968) | Marine microbial and viral communities from oxygen minimum zone, Eastern Pacific Ocean - ETNP2014_SV_400_PacBio MetaG (Illumina Assembly) | ecosystem: Environmental > Aquatic > Marine > Hypoxic...
AATGAGCACCTTGGCTATGCGCCGACAGATGCATTACGATAATAAGGCTAAATCACTAACCCAGATGAGCTAATGTGTCTCTTAAATCAGGGCTAGCTTTGTCCAGGATGGTTTGACGACGTACAGTATTACCTCACACAGCACGCAAACTATTCTGACTGGGGGAAATTTAGAGATACTCCGAACCCTGAGTTTAATCAATATATGCAATCACTAAGCAGAGATGCAAACGGGAATCTTGGTTCTGTTATAATACAAAGAGAAACCTTAATCGGACTTTAGAGTCAAAGCTAATAGACGGCTGTAACTGAAACGCTCACGAGAAGGTTTTTTGAAGCCTCGTGAGCTCAGTTTGCCAAACCCGTGTGTCGGCCGGAAGGGCAGAAAACAAAAGCCCATGCCGCGATCAGGGTTGGTATAAAACCGAGGATAAAGAGAACGGTAATAAAAGAGACAGTCCACTGGGGCATTTGTAGTGCAGGCAGAACCTCGTTATTAATCTGAATAGGCACCCACGCCACCATGGCATAGACAGCTGCCACCCTGAATACCTTGCGCCTTATTAATTCTTCTAACAGCTTACCCATGGATGGGTTCCGTTTTTATTGGTTATTTGGCGGGAGAGTTTAGCACATACGAGTTACAGCTCTAAAGGTCTGCTATGGAGAGCCGAATTCGTGACTATTCATAGGAATCCCCACCGTCCGCTTCAGGGTCGGGAACTGCCGTTCAGCCTCAAACCCGATTTCCCCACGATTATGTCTGCTATCAAAGTGGAACAGACGTTAAGAAAAATCATTACCCATGAAATTCGGGGGACTGTTTGACTGGCGGCTTTCAACTGTGAGTTTAGGGCCAAAGGCTAAAAAACGTTTCCGCGGAAACGTTTTCCGTTAATATCGTGGGAAATTGCACTAGATTCTAGCGGCACTGAACAGAATGACACTAGTTGACCAGAAGTTAAGGCATCAATAAGAAATTCAAACGAACCAGGATAATTAAACATGTCTATCGATATAACTTTCACACTTAGCAATGATGATTTGAAGCACTTTGAAGACATCGTCGGTAAAGCCAAAGCAGCACTTGAAAATGAAGAAAGCGCCAAACAGGTTGAAGCAGCCGCAATGAAGATGGTTGAGGAAGCGAGGGGAGCAGACTTGCCAGCATTCATTGAGGAGAGACTTTTAAAGCTGGAGATGTTGATTAACATGGTAAGTGACAAGGAGTGGGAATTAGATGAAAAGGAGCGAAATGCAATTCTGAGTGCTTTGGCCTATTTTTGTGACCCGAACGATCTCATCCCTGACCATGTACCCGGCATAGGCTTTCTGGATGATGCCATCTATGTAGAAATAATTATCCAGGAACTTGAAACAGAAATTAGTTCTTATAATGAGTTTTGCCGGTATCGTACTACAGAAGAGAACCGGCGACGAAATAAAGGCCTTGATCCTACTGTGGGAAGAGAAGACTGGTTAGCAGACAAGCGGTCTGTATTGCATTCAAGGATGCGTGCACGAAGAAGCGGCAGGTCAGGTGGGCACGGGTGGCGCACGAGACTGTTTTAGTTTCATATGCAGGGTTGAGTGACTACTACTTTCGTGTTTTGGTTCATGGTGATGCGCGCCACCTTGCAATTTTTAAACTAATGCGTAAGGATTGATCGAATTAATCATAGACTTGGAGATGAGTCTGCTCCTGACCGAATGATTCTGTGCTGGCCTGAGATAACTGTTTTGCAATAATAATCTGCAGTAATAATATACTTTGGGCCCGAAGTTGACCGATCGATAACAACAGCTAAATTTTTATCACCCATTACCAGATATGTGAGAGAAGTGAAATGAACCGCAGAAAGTTTGTTCGTAACAATAGCCTATCAAGCGCAGCAATGAAGCGTGGTCAATCTCCTGGTCGAGGCTACCGGACTGGGCCGGCAATCGATCGCAGGAAGTTTCTGGCAGGTACTGCCGGCGGCATGGCAGCAGCACTTTTGGGCAGTTGGCCATTGCAGGAAATGGCTGCGCAACAGCTCGCATCCCCGGTTCAGGACAACTGGGATGCAGGTGCAGTGCGCCATTTGTTGCCGACGGTAAGCGACACCCGCATGCTGCTGAAGACCTCAATGCAGCACCCTCTGGCTACACCACCCCAACTCCGTATCGAAGGCGGCGGTGTAACGCGGCGGGTCGAGGGGCGGATGAATGACACCCTGGGTGAATTCTGGCAATTTTATGCTGAAGAACTGACACCGTCCGTGCGTTATCAACTATCACTGTCTGACGGGAATGGTGCCTCGCTTTGTGAATCCTGGCCGCTCGCTACTTTCCCCGCGCCAGACCAGAATCCGGAACAGGCGCGCATACTGATCTATACCTGCGCCGGCGGCCCTCAAGGCAGCTATACCGGAATTGGTGATCGCAGGGGAAACCTGCCCACAGAGATTCGTAATCGTCTGTTGCGACGGGGTCTCTCGTTCGCACCCGATGCGGTGATTGCCAACGGTGATCATATCTACTGGGATCTGCATACGTGGCAAGGGGATAATCCCGGTGGCTTGAGCGCACGTGGCCGACAGTCTAATTTCGATTTCCAGGGCCGCGTCTTCGGTGGTAGTAACGAGGCGGCATTGAAGATGGCCGCCGGGCCACAAATCGTACCGGTATATGGCACCGACTTCCGCTCTACCCCGGTCTTCTTCTTGCAGGATGATCATGATCACTGGGAAAACGATTCTCCACTTTCCTACCCGGTTCCATGGTTCCAACTGGAACTTGCACGGGCTACTCAGCAGCTTTATTACCCTGAATTTCTTGCAGACCAGACACGTCCTGCCGGTCTGCCCTGGTCAACGCGCAGCGAGCGGGGGGATTTATCAGAGAGTTTCGGTACACTGCGCTATGGCCAACTGGCTGAGATTCTTATGTACGATGTCAGACGCACGCTGAACGTCGGCGACCTAAATGCTGTCTTCATTGACCGTGCGGTCGAGCAGTGGCTGAATAACCGCACTGCTTCACGTGATACCCGTCATCTCGTGCACGTGCCGTCCAATCCCCCGGGGTGGAGTGCTGGTAAGTGGGGTGAGAGGTATCCCGATGTGCTGGATCCCGAAACCGGCACTCTGACGACGCGTATTCCAAAACCGCACTGGCGTGTGGGATGGCTAGACCAGCACGACCGACTGATGCAGTCACTCTCGGAAATGCAGCACCGAACGCCACTGGTAATAAGCGGCGATCTCCACGCCATCGGAATGGGCGAAATTCAACGCTCTGGTAACCTTGATTTATCCGCTAACCCGGTCACGACTGTCCTGAGTGGGCCCATCGGCACCTCGATAGGCGGTTTTCCGTCCGTTGTCAGGGGAATTCGTGCATTACCTTCCGCACATCTGGATCTAATAGAGCAGGCTGCTCCGCTGGAAGAGCATGGCTTTACCGTTGTCGACTTTACGCCAGATCGAACGGTGATCCGCCAGTTCAAATGGGATGTAAACAGACAGGCTTTGGACGCTATTGATAATCTGCAGCCTTTTCACACCGCAGAATTGGAAGCACCGGTGTAAATCAAGTTTCAGGGTCAGGTCTTTCCTATTGCTCCGCGGCTTCCATTTCCTGGCGGCGCGCTCCTGCCAATATGGCTGGCAAGGCATAGTTACCTTCATGACAGGCGTATTCATACAGGTTTTCGCCTGTATACATTGGCAACTCGCCAGTCCATGGCGCTGAATATAATTCCGGATCCTCGATAGTGAATGAATAATGCAGCTTGTCATCCGCAACACGGGTAAACCGCTCAATTAGTTTCATATTGCTCGAGGTAAGGTTTTCCTTGTCTATTTGAAGCTGATGGAAGTTCCGTGTTTCCACCACCAGGGAATCGCCTTCGTAGTAACCAATGGAATCACCCAGCCATTGTTCGAATGGCAAATCTCTATGATTTTGATCGATTTTTACCACACGGGCGTTGTGTACCATCTCAGCCAACAGCACGACATGTGTTGGCGACTGTACAATTTGCATATGATTATTGTACAGGCTACTTAAGAAAGGCGCGGTGGAGGCAAAGCTCATTAGACAGCGATCGGAAAGGGTGCGCCCTTCTGGCCCATCACTCTCCCCCAGTCCCATTGGACGACCGCTACGCTGCTCTCGCCGAATACGCTGGCCTTCTTCCTTCCACGGAATCTGACCATCCTCTGGTTGCACAATTATGGAAGAGCGATATTTCCCATTCATGGAGGCAAGGGCATCACCTGGAGTGATCCAGAAACCATTGTACCCTCCAACATTGTCCGGTCCTGGTGCTTCCGCCCCGTTTGACTCCAGAAACGCAATATAATCAGGCGTGGGTGTCATTGTCTTGAGCATGACTTCTTCATCGACTTCCAAAACTCCGTTGTAGGCTTCTGGTCGCTCCAGTGAGGTGCGCGTTGCATAACTCCACACGCCCTGCACATCGGGCACGCCAAAGTCGGTTTGCGGAGTGCTGAAATTATCGGCCGCCAATAGTGACTTTGTGGTGAGTGCGACTAATAGCAACACACTTATCTTAAGTAAATTGATAAACTTACTCATCTAAATCTCCCGGGAATACGACTGCTCGCTGACTATATGACAATAGCGCGATAGCTTAATTCACAGCTTGTGCTAATGCAAACTGTCTTTAGGTGGCATTGGTCCTGCCTCGGTCAACTAACGAATATTATCGGAAAAAACAAAATCGCCCGGAGGCTCGACGCCTTTTAGGTGGCGCACAAAATAGTCCCAGCGTTTTCTCATAAAGAACCGTGAGTTACCGAATCCATGACCTGCGTTCGGCAACACTACCATATCAAAATCCTTGTCGGCCTTTATCAACGCATCCACAACCAGCAATGTACTGGTGGGATGCACGTTGGTATCCATCATGCCATGAGCAAGCAGCAGTTTGCCCTGCAGATTCTCAGCCAATAACTGGTTTGCCTGGTTGTCGTAATTAGTGGAGACCACCACCTCTTGCTCGCTGCCCACTGCCGCCGGATTGGTCTCAGGATAGGTTACCAGCAAACCCTGCCATTTCTCTGCCCAATCATCTTCGTAGTTACGGTTGTCATGGTTCCCTGCACCTGAGACCGCGACCTTGTAGAAATCCGGATAGCGCAAGATGCCTGCGGTAGAGGCAAATCCGCCGCCGGAGTGGCCCCATATCCCGACCCGATCCAGATCCATCCAGGGATTCTGTGCAGCCAACTGGCGGATCATCGTCACCTGATCCGGCAATCCGTTATCTCCCATATCCCCATAGTAGGCATCGTGAAATGATTTTGATCTGCCGGGCGTTCCCATAGCATCTACTTCCACCACGATGAATCCCAGTTCTGCCAGTGCCTGCTTATCACCTCGTGATGGCCGAAACGAGCGGCTACCCACACTGCCGGACTGGGGGCCAGGATAGAGATAGTTCAATATCGGGTAGCTATTGCTGGCATCGAAATTGGAAGGTTTGTACATCAGCCCGTAAAGGTCGGTCAGCTGATCTCGCGCTTTCACGGTGAACGGTTGCGGCGCTATCCAGCCGTTGGCCAGCAGTCCAGATATATCTGCCTGCTCAAGCTCGATCAACTGTTGTCCCAGTGTATCGCGCAACACGGCTACCGGTGGGGTAACAGGGGTGGAATAGATGTCAGTGAAAACTATGTGGTCCTCTGACCAGTTAATGGAATGGTCTGCCAGCTCCGGCGTGAGGTTCACCAGTCCGGTGCTATCCATGTTGATTCTGTACAGATATCGATAGTAGGGATCACCTGGCTCCCGATTCGAACCCAGAAAATAAACCTGTCGATTCTGCACATCCACATGTTGGATCTGCAGCACGTTCCAGTTGCCTGAAGTAATCTGCTGCTTCAGTTCGCCGCTTGTAAGGTCATGCAGATAAATATGACCCCAGTTATCCTGCTCTGAAAACCAGAGGAATTCGTTGCTGTCATGCAGCACGCGCCAGTTAACAGTGCCACTACCCGACTCATAGTAAGTTTCGGTCTCCTCCCTGAATACCGTGCGCACCGCACCGGAAAACGGATCCGCAATGCGCAGCTCGGCTACCTTGTGATCACGGGAGGAGGATACAAATGCCAGTTGTGCACCGTCCTCACTCCATTCCACATCGAGCAATACTCCGCCACGGCCTGCGATGTGATCGCTAATGGTCGATCTATGGGGGTCAGGTGGCATATTTAACCTGACCAGCCGGGGTTCGGGATCAAGGTGTATGACCACCCGCTCTATCTGAAAAATATTTTCATCCCCAGCAAGCGGATATTTCCAGGCTTCCAGTTCCGAATGGCCAACCTGAGTATTATAAAGATACATTTCACGCACATTTCTCCCGTCATGCCTGAAAGTCGCGATTTTCGATGAATCCGGAGACCAGAGTAATACCGGCCGATCATTTTTTACCCAACCTGCATTGTTCGTCGCGTAACCGTAATCCTTCACACCATCGAAAGTTAACTGGGTAATCTGGTTAGATCCTAACTCCCTTAGCCAGAGATTATGCTCCTCAATAAAGGCGGCTCGATTACCATCTGGCGACAGGTACTCCCTGCGCTCTGATCTGTCTTCCAGTTCATTAACGGCGTAGTTGTTCAGATCGAGAACAAAGCGATCACCATCGAATTGAAATTCCAGCTCGGTTCCATTGGAGAGCAATTCCAAAGAAGCCAGATTTAAATCCTGCCCATCGACCTCATCTTCAGAAAATACGGCCAACTGGCCAGCCAGGCGTATGGTATCTAACAGGGGCTCTTTAGTCCCAACGAAGGGATCGACATGGATATACTGGGGGCCAACGGCACTCGATTGGCGATAGATCAAACTGTTATCGTTCTGCCAGTGCAAGGCCAGAACAGTGCCATTTACCAGGTCCGAGGTATTTGCGGAAAGAAAATTCTCAGCTCTTTGATAATCGGCCAGGGTTACAGAATCGATCGCGCGTGGCGTATCGGGTGTGCAAGCCGTCTGCAGCGACGATACAGCCAGGGCGGCGACTAAAATAACAGTAATTCGGTTCATGCAGGCCTCCCGATAGTCTGATTTTTCGCCAGTCTATCAGCGCAGATTTATTCCTCAGTAGTCTGTTGTGTGTCTCTAAAGCAAGCTATCCAGCACTAACTCGGTAGACTCAACAATGCGCTGGTCTCTTTCCCGCAGATCGGGCTCGAATGGGCTACCGGTTAAGTGCTGCAATCCTTCAATATAACGCACTGCAATTTCACTAGCTTGCTCTGTTGAAAACTGCTGGTTCTGCTCCGTGACCATACCGCGGGCAAATTCCTTGGAAAATGAGACAGGTTTACCTTCCCGTTTTATAAGCTGGCCATTGTCATCCAGTTTCCAGAAGCGAGATGAATCCATCGTATAAAGCTCATCTGCTGCGACGATCTCCCCACGGCCATTAATACCGTGCTCGGTCTTGGTATCTACCAGAACCATCCCCTTGCTGGATAGGTGTTGTGAAACCATACCAAAAGCCATCAGCGAGGAGTTTCGTATCTGCTTGTACTGACGCTTGCTGCAAATTCCCTGGTCAACAAGATACTGGGCATCGATAGTTACATCTACTGCCTCCTTGGTACTTGGCGTGTCCATCAAATAAGGCAGTAAGCCATTTGGCTGCAAATCTTCAACTACAAGCTCATGGCCTGCATAGACCATGACTTGTTGTCCCTCTTCTTTTGCCTTTAACCAATGCTGATATAAAGAAGTTGATGTGGAGCTTGCGGCCATATACAGGCGCAACACATTTTCCAGCTTTACCAGTTGCAGGTTTTCCGCCGGAATGACGGTAGAACTGGGTGCCAGGCCGGGCACGTCAAACTGGGAAGTCCCAAGTACATCTTCAACCAGGCTCAACATGTAATCGTGATTACTCGCCAGCACCTGATCTTTAAATGGAATTGAGCCTCGATTTACATCATGGGTTGAGATGCGATTGTTGCGAAACATGAGTCGAATGGGCACGCCTGAGGCACTGGTCAAGGCCTCGCCGAAAACCGAATCCGATACCTTGCCCTGCAGTACGGTGCAACCGGCAAGCCGCGGTATTTCTCCCTCATCGATGAGTTGATGAATGGAGCGGCCTTCATTGACGCGGGACCCGTGCTCGGCTACCAGTTCCCGAATTTCTGTTTCGTTAAGCATATATCTCACTACAGTTTCGATAAACGTAAAGGAATGAAAGGAAGAAAGAATAGTAGAATCGGATTACTACTACAATAGCTGACTTGAGTTACCTGATTCACGCCAATTAAATCGCCGATTCTCTGTTCGGCATTTTGCCAACCGACCTCGCCTGTCGATGACTTAACACGCTGGTTAATTCCTCCAGGCTACTCAGATTGTGGCTGGTGCGAAAGTCATCCACATGGGGCAGCATAGCGCGGATGCCGGTTGCCTTCGGTTCGAAACCTTCGTAACGCAGTAAGGGATTAATCCAGATCAGTCTCCGGGTTGATTTGCTCAATCTTTCCATCTGCCAGCTCAGCCCTTCCGCCGCTTCCCGGTCCAGGCCATCGGACAGGATCAGCGTAATTGCCCCCTGCCCCAGAACCCTTCTGGACCAGTTGTTGTTAAATTCCTTAAGGCAGCTACCGATGCGGGTGCCACCTGACCAGTCATCCACTGCCCCGGCGACATTATCCAGTGCCACATCGACGTCCCGATGACGCAGGTGGCGGGTTATATTGGTCAGGCGCGTGGCGAACACGAAGGCATGCACTCGGTCGCGGTCGTTGGTAATGGCATGCATGAAATGCAGAAACATGCGCGAGTAGCGACTCATCGATCCGGAAATATCGCAAAGCATGACCAGCGGTGGATGACGTCGCCGCGGTTTTTTCAGTTTCAGAGGAATCGAGTCAACAGATCGCAGTGCCGCACGCAGGGTCGCGCGCATATCCACCCGGGAGCCGTGTTCGTCCCGCTGAAAGCGTCGGGTTGGCACGTCCATTATGGGCAAACGTAGTTTTGCGATTGCGCGCTTTGCTGCGGTAATTTCTTCGGCACTCATTGTTTCGAAATCCGTCTCCTGCAAGACTTCCCTTGAGGAAAAGGTAAAACTGGCATCGAGTTCTACCTGCTCCTGAGCGGCCTGCTCCCTGCTCTCAATACTCGCAGGATTCATCGCCTCGGCCAGTCGGCGACTCATCTGTTCAAGCTCTGCCTCCGGTTCCACTTGGATTGTGGGCAACATGGCACCCATCATTTTTTCCATGATGCGGGGATTGCGCCAGAAAATATGGAAAGCCTGATCAAACAGTTTGCGCTGGTCGTAGCGATTGACGAATTGGGAAAACAGGCACCAGTACAAATCGTCCTGTGCACCCACACCGATAATTTTTACGGCAGTAATTGCCTCCAGCACCTTGCCCGGGCCAACAGCTAATCCTGCGGCGCGCAACAGCCGCGCGAAATACATGATGTTTTCGGCGATACGGCCTTCTGGCACAGACACTTCCGGGGTAGTCACTGGCTCAGCTACCCACGGCATTGAGGCCGGACACCTCCGCCTTGACCTGATCCAGCAGTTTCGCCGCTTCACTGCCGCGAATCCGGGCGATATCGTCCTGGTACTTCAACAGCGCGCCCAGCGTGTTATCGATGGCATCACTATCCAGAGCCACCTGGTCCAGTTGGGTGAGCGCATCTGCCCAGTCCAGGGTTTCGGCAATACCGGGCAGTTTGAACAGGTCTTCTTCGCGCAGGGCCTGCACGAAGGCAACAACCTGCGCACTCAGGGTTTTATCGATACCGGGGAGCTTGGCTGCAACTATTTCCAGTTCCCGCTCTGCATTAGGGTAGTCCACCCAGTGGTAGAGGCAACGGCGTTTTAGCGCGTCATGGATTTCACGCGTGCGGTTCGAAGTAATAATAACTATCGGCGCCTGGTCGGCCTTGATAGTGCCTATTTCTGGAATGCTTATTTGATAATCGGACAGAATCTCCAGCAGGTAAGCCTCAAAGGGTTCATCGGTGCGATCCAGTTCATCGATCAGAAGCACCGGCGGACCCGCTTCGTCTTTGCGCAGGGCTTGCAACAATGGCCTTTCGATGAGAAACTCTGCGGAGAATACATCGGTCGATAGATGGTCCCGATCTATATTGCCCGCCGCTTCTGCCAGGCGAATCTCGATCATCTGCCGAGAGTAGTTCCATTCATACACGGCCGAGGAGACATCGAGACCTTCATAACACTGCAGCCGAACTAGGCGACGACCCAAAGCTTGTGAGAGTACCTTGGCGATTTCCGTTTTACCCACACCGGCCTCGCCTTCCAGAAACAGTGGCCGGCCCATTTTCAATGCCAGGAACAGCGTAGTCGCCAGACTGCGATCGGCAATGTAATCTCCCTGGTTTAACAGGGTCAACGTATCCTCAATGGATTCAGGCAGTTTGATGGTCATGGATTTAAATCCTGGTGATCTATGAGCAGGCAGCTACCGCCCGTTTGGTCATCACCTTGACCAGATGCGCCCGATACTCGGCACTGGCATGAATATCGGTGTTCATTTTCTCCACCGGAATCTCGACTCCATCGCAAGCATCGGCGGAGAAGTTGCTGTTCAGTGCTTCCTCCAGTCGCATGCCACGGTGAGCGCAAGGCGTAGCACCGGTGACACCAACGCGCACAGCCGATCCGGTCTTCGCAAGAAAGACACCTACGATGGCATAGCGCGACGCCGGATTTTCAAACTTCATGTAGGCTGCGCTATCGGCTTTGGGAAAACTGACTGCAGTAATCAACTCATCATCCTCCAGCGCTGTTTCGAACATGCCGGTAAAGAAATCGTCCGCTGCTATTTCCCGTTTATTAGTTTTCACAGTGGCGCCCAGCGCGATTACTGCGGCCGGATAATCCGCAGCAGGATCGTTGTTGGCAATAGAGCCGCCTAACGTGCCTTGATTGCGTACCGCAGGATCGCCAATACCACTGGCCAGTTGCGCCAGTGCGGGAATCATCGCCTGCACATCGCCCGATGCTGCAACCTCTGCATGGGTGGTCATGGCACCGATGGTGACGCTATCGCCATCGACACTGATGCCGGACAATTCTGCAATACCCCCAAGGTCTATAACATCAGAGGGGCTGGCCAGTCGGTGCTTCATGGTGGGCAACATGGTCTGGCCACCGGCAACAAACTTACCGTCTTCGGCTTTATTCATGGCCTCTACAGCATCTTCGACGCTGCCAGATTTGTAATATGAAAATTCGTACATGTCTAATTTCTCCGAATAGATTCAGGCAGCGCCTTGTGCAGCACGCCAGACATTTTCCGGTGTCGCTGGCATATCGATATGCTTCACACCAAGAGCGTTTGTTATGGCATTGATTACCGCCGGCGGTGCGCCAATGGCACCTGCTTCACCACAGCCTTTTACCCCGAGTGGGTTATGGGGCGGATCGGTAGGTGCATAGTCCACATCGAAACTCGGCACATTATCAGCCCGGGGCATGGCGTAATCCATGTAGGTCGCGGTTATTAACTGACCCTCACTGTCATAGCGACAGACCTCTAACAGTGCCTGACCGATGCCATGGACAATGCCGCCGTGCACCTGGCCTTCTACTATCATCGGGTTGATCAGCTTGCCAAAATCATCCACCGCCGAGTACTTCACTATTTCCACCACGCCGGTTTCCGGATCGACCTCCACTTCGCAAATATGGGTTCCGGCCGGGAAGGAGAAGTTCATCGGATCGAAGAAGGCATTCTCATCGAAACCGGGTTCCAGACCTTCAGGATAACTATGGGGTACATAGGCATTGAATGCGACTTCGGCAATATTCATCGCTTTATCAGTCCCGGCGATGGTGAAATTGCCATCGGCAAATTCGATATCTCCCTCGGCCGCTTCCAGTGCGTGGGCAGCAATCTTCTTGCCCTTGGCGATCAGCTTCTCGCAGGCCTTGGCGATAGCGACCCCGCCAACTGCCAGCGAGCGGGAACCATAAGTCCCCATGCCGAACTGGGTCTTCGCGGTATCCCCGTGAATCACCTCGATATTTTCAATCGGCACGCCCAATTGCTCCGTCACCAGTTGAGCAAAGGTAGTTTCGTGCCCCTGACCATGGGAATGAGTACCAGTAAATACCTGCACATTGCCGGTGGGATTAAAACGTACCTGGGCACTCTCCCACAAACCCACACCAGCACCCAGTTGACCCACGGCTGCCGACGGGGCTATGCCGCAGGCTTCCACGTAGGAAGACAGACCGATGCCACGGCGCAGACCACGTGATTTTGCCTCCTCGGCGCGGGCGGCAAAGCCATCGTAATCGGCCAGCGCCAGGGCTTTATCGAGTGCAGTCTCGTAGTCACCGCTGTCATAGCACTGCACCACCGGAGTTTGGTAGGGGAAGGCATCTTTGGGAATAAAATTTCGCCGCCGAATCTCGGCCGGCTCCAGACCCATATCCGCCGCTGCCACATCCACCAGCCGTTCCAGCAAATAAGTCGCTTCCGGGCGCCCGGCGCCGCGGCTGGCATCAACCGGCGCGGTGTTAGTGAATACTGTCTTAACCTCGGAGTAAATGAGCGGCGTGGTGTACTGACCGGCGAACAAGAAAGCATAAAGATAGCTGGGCACCATGGTGGCAAATGTCGAGAGATAGGCGCCCAGATTAGCCTTGGTCATGACCCGCATAGCCAGAAATTTGCCGTTTTCATCCAGCGCCATTTCTGCTGTCGCTACATGATCGCGGCCATGGGCATCGGCAAGGAATGCCTCCGTGCGATCCCCTGTCCACTTAACCGGCCGGTTGACCTTGCGACAAGACCAACCAACCACCAGTTCCTCGGCATAGACAAAAATCTTGGCACCGAAACCACCACCTACATCGGGGCTGACTATTCTTAACTTGTGTTCCGGGGCGAGTTGATTGAATGCCGACATCACCAACCGATGCACATGGGGATTTTGCGTAGTCAGGTGCAGAGTAATCTCTTCGGTGCCTGCGTTGTATTCCGCCAGGGCTGCTCTCGGCTCCATCGGGTTGGTCACCATTCTGTTGTTGACCAGATCGAGAGTTGACACCTTGTGGGCTGAAGCGAAAGCCGCTTCCACTGCATCCTTGTCACCAAAGGGCCAGTTGTAACACATATTGTTCGGTGCCACGTCATGGATTTGCGGCTGACCGTCATCGGCGGCGCTGCCGGTATCGGTCACTGCGGGCAGAGCTGTGTAATCCACGCCGACTTTTTCCGCCCCTTCCCTGGCCTGCGCCTGAGTTTCTGCAATCACCACTGCCACGTGATCGCCCACATAATTCACCTTGCCCTGGGCCAGTGCCGGATGAGCTGGTGCGCGGTGAGGTTCGCCGTCGTCGCTGGGTACTGTGACGCCACAAATCAGCGGGCCAATGCCATCTGCCGCAAGATCATCACCCGTAAACACTGCAATCACTCCGACTGATGCTTCGGCGGCGGATTTGTCGATGCCGTTGATGGTGGCGTGAGCGTGGGGCGAGCGAACAAATGCGGCATAGGTCTGGCCGGCGACATTGATATCATCGGTATATCTACCTTTGCCAATCAGGAAACGATTATCTTCTTTGCGGCGTACACTGACGCCAATACCATTCTCTGCCATGATCAGTCCCCCATCGCCTTGGCGCCAGCGGTGACCGACTTGACGATGTTGTGATAACCAGTGCAGCGACAAATATTACCCGCCAGTTCCTTGCGCACGGTGTTTTCGTCCAGCTCGTTACCGTTGCGATTAACAATATCCAATGCGCTCATCACCATGCCGGGTGTACAAAATCCACATTGCAATCCGTGATTATCCATGAAGGCCTGCTGCATGGGATGAAGCTCGGCGCCATTGGCAAGTCCTTCGATGGTAGTAACCTCACTGCCATCGGCCATCACCGCCAACAGGGTGCAGGATTTAACCGACTTACCATCTACATGGACGACACAGGAACCGCATTGACTGGTGTCGCAACCGATATGGGTGCCGGTAAGGCCCAAATTTTCCCGCAGGAACTGCACCAGCAGGGTGCGCCCCTCCACTTCACCAGTTACAGGATTTCCATTCACATTCATATTGACAATAGGCATTAATGTCTCCGTTCTGCTCTTGGTGGCGAGATGGTCAGACAGTGTCAAAGATTGCTCAGCGCGCGTCAAGCCTCACACTGATTCAGAGAGGAATTTATCGCAAAAAAAGAGGATAGTTTTAGCCAAAACTCAACAAACTCAGTACGGTCAGTGCCAGCAATCCAACCAGCCAGGCCCAGGCAGGAATTCCCGATTCTTTCTCCGGGACAGACTGGTCAACAGCGATAGATGACGGGTCCGCCGCCAGCTCACTGAATTTGACAAAAAATTCATTGGCCATTTTCTGCGCGGCGCCGTCGATCAGACGCGCGCCCAACTGGGCCAGCTTGCCACCTACGTTAGCCTTGGCACTGTAAGCCAGAATGGTTTCTGCGCCGTCTTCCCGCAACGACACCGTCGCACCACCTTTGGCAAATCCGGCGGCACCACCCTGCCCCTCGGCAGTGATTGTGTAACCATTGGGGGGATCTATGTCAGACAGGGCGATATCGAAGGTGAATTTCGCTTTTACCGGCCCCACCTTCGCGGTGATCTGGGCTTTGAAACTATTTTCTCCGGTCGCTTCCATACTACTGCAACCGGTGATAGCAGCTTTTAATATGTCGGTATCATTGAGTGCGGTCCACACCTGCTCCCGACTCGCCGCTATCCGATGTTCAAAATTCATTTCCATGTCATTAATCCCTTTCCCCACGATTCTAGCATAGCTGGTCTGTGCGCAGCAGCGATGAGGTTTTACTTCAGTCTGACCCGCCATAGTTTTTGTGATAGCTTTCACTGTCGCGACAGGAAACAGCCTGGCGTAATATTATCGTGGTGAAACTACTGTCCACCTACAGTGGTGAGGACATGCAATGCAGAAGTTTGGAATAGGTCAACCAGCGACACGAGTCGAAGATGTGCGATTGACCACTGGACACGGATGCTACATAGATGATGTAAACAAGGATGACCAGACCTACGCAGTCTTTGTCCGCTCGCCCCATGCCCACGCCAAGATTATTGCCATAGACACTCAGGAGGCTCTCACCCTGCCCGGAGTGCTTGCAATCTACACAGTTGAAGACCTTAAGGCAGACAGTATTGGTAATGTTCCGTGTCTGGCACCGGTGCAGAATGCCGACGGATCATCCTGTGTGATGCCGCCACGACCGGCGCTGGCGGAGGAGAGGGTGCGCCATGTGGGTGATGCAGTGGCAATGGTCGTAGCCGAGACCAGACCACAAGCGCAAGATGCGGCCGATCAAGTGTGGGTGGAATATGAATCGCTGCCGGCGGTGGTTGGAACCGACCAGGCAATGCATGCCAATGCCCCACAGGTATGGAATCAGGTGGCACAGAACCGTTGCTTCGACTGGGAAACCGGCGATGGAGAGGCTGCGGCGGCGGCACTGGATAGGGCTGAACATATAATCGAACTGGAACTGATAAACAACCGGGTCGTGCCCAGCTCAATTGAGACTCGGGGGGCCCTGGCGGACATCGAGCCAGCAACCGGACGCCTGGTGTTACACGCTTCCTGCCAGGGAGTCCATGTCATGCGACGCTTGCTGGCGACTGCTATTTTTGGCATGGAGGAGAAAGATATTCATGTGCTCTGCCCCGATGTCGGTGGCGGTTTTGGCATGAAGATTTTTGTGTTTCCCGAGTATGTCACCACGCTGTATGCGGCACGCAAATTACAGCGACCGGTAAAGTGGATTTCCGAGCGCAACGAAGCCTTCGTCAGCGACAATCATGGCCGCGACCACGTAACACAATTGCAACTGGCGCTGGATAAGAATGCGCAAATTCTCGGACTGAAGGTAAGCACCATTGCCAATCTCGGTGCCTACCTGTCCAATTTTTCTCCTTTCGTGGCCACCGCTGCCGGCGTGTCGATGCTGGTCGGCTGCTACAAGATTGCCGCCGCCCATGTGCAGGTTCAGGGTGTGTTTACCAACACCACACCGGTGGATGCCTACCGTGGTGCGGGTCGTCCCGAAGCCATTTATGCCATAGAGCGCTTACTGGATGCAGCAGCCCACGACCTGGGTTTGTCGCCGGATGAAATTCGCCGCCGCAATTTCATTCCTCCCGAGGAAATGCCCTATGAAACGTCCCTGGGAGCAACTTATGATTCCGGTAATTTTCAGCAGAATCTGAACGATGCGCTGGAGATGTCAGCCTGGAGTGAATTCGAAGCACGGCGCGAAACAGCCAGGGCACGAGGAAAACTACGCGGTATTGGTTTAGCCAGCTATATTGAACAATGTTCGGGCGGCTCACCCGAGGAAGCCCGACTCGAAGTCGCTGGCGATGGTCATGTAACCCTTTACATCGGCACCCAGTCGAACGGGCAGGGACATGAGACGGCGTTTCGCCAGATTTTATCGGAACGGCTCGGCATAAGCTTTGAAGAGATTACCATGGTACAGGGCGATTCCGATCGCATTGCAAGCGGCGGCGGGACCATGGGTTCCAGATCAGTCCCCATCGGAGGCTCGGCAATTTCCGCCGCCGCACTCAAACTGATAGAAACAGCTAAACACAAAGCGGCAGAAATGATGGAGAGTGCAGTGACCGATATCGAATTCAATGCAGGTGAATTCCGCATCGTCGGCACCGATGTGACCCAGAGCTTTCAGAGTGTGGCACGGGCTGCCGCACCGGCAGATGGCGGAGCGAGTTTTGACGAAGCGGAAACGTTCGCCCCCACCACCGCCACCTACCCAAATGGCACACATGTCTGTGAGCTCGAGATTGATATGGATACAGCTGCTATCGAGGTGGTTGACTACTGTGTAGTAGATGATTTCGGCAAGGCCATAAACCCGCTGCTGTTAAAAGGTCAGGTACACGGCGGCATTGCCCAGGGTCTGGGTCAGGCACTGTTAGAGTCTTGTCAATATGAACCGGAGACAGGGCAATTCCTGTCCGCTACCTTCATGGATTACACCATGCCACGCGCCTACGACCTGCCGTCGATCCGCTTCAAGCGCAACGAAGTACCCTGCACCACCAATCCATTGGGCATTAAGGGCGCAGGCGAAGCCGGCGCGATCGGTGCACCACCGGCCATCATCAATGCAGTAGTGAATGCACTGGCCGAGTATGGTGTTCGCCATGTGGATATGCCGATCAGACAGAGCGAATTATGGCAGCTACTGAGGGGGTCTGCGTAAATAGGGACAGATTTATTTTCCTGCGGAAAAAAGAATCTGTCCCTATTATTCCTCTTTTTTTTTATTGAGGTAAACCCATACCTTTGTAGGCAAACTTTTGCACCCGCTTGCCTTCCCAGGTCTCGCCTATGTAAAGATTAGACTGTGAATCGATGCCAATACTGTGAGCAGCGTAGAAACCACCAGCCCAACGACCCTGATGACCAAATTCACTTACCTGGGTCAAGTCGCTACGGCGCAGGATGCGCACACGATGGTTGATACCATCTACGAGAAATACCCATTTTTGTTCCGCATCGTTGGAAAACTCTATATCCCATACGGAACCTGCTGAAGTGGTGTTCTTGGCGATAAAACGCTCAAAGACAAATTCACCATTCTTGCGAAAAACCTGGATTCGATCATTGCCGCGGTCACAGATATAGACAAACTCATCGTTGGAAATGAGTACACAATGCACTGGCGGTCGAAACTGATCAGGCGGTGGCGCACTGGGGTCATATGTCGTTGGTGCATCTACTGGATCGTTTCCATAGGCACCCCAATGACGCTTGTAACGACCCGTATCATAATCGAGTACAATTACCCGGCGATTGCCATATCCGTCTGCCACCCAAATTTCTTCATCTTCTTCCTCTACCCAGATGTCAGCCGGCGCGCCAAAGGTATCTCGCGAATTACTATCGTAAGGCAACACCCCTTTGCGCCCCAGTGTCTGCAATAGCGTTCCGTCGATGGCGAATTTAAACACTGCCGAGTCGGCATTACTGGCCCCGGTACCGCCACCACCAACCCAGACATTATTCAAATGATCGATGAAGATTCCATGCTCGGCATCTGGCCAAAATTCTCCTCCGGCCTCCAGCGGACCGAATGAATTAACTAAGTCACCTGCCGCATTGAAAACCAGGACCGGTGGCGCTGGCATACAGCAATCCACACCGGTAGGCGGATTGTGATAGAGAGGAATTTCGTTGTTTGTTAGCGCTGCTGGTCGATGAATCATCCAGATGTTATCGAATTCATCCACATCAACACCGATAACATTGCCAATCACCCAATTGTTCGGCAACGGGACTTTAGGCCAGTTGGCATCGACCTCGTAAATCGGCACGAGGGATTCTGTGTCGCTTAGAGCTTTCAGCTGAGACTGAGCTATTGCAGAATGTTCAGTGCTGAGCACGCTCACTCCGAGCACTACGAAAAGGGCAAACATGGAACTTACAATGAGAATATTGCGCCGCATTTCAAACCTCCATCCTTCAGAATGCTGCCTTAACCCCTATGGCGAGGCAGTTTGTAGCAGTCTACCACCCAGTACAGAATAAAAACTATTATTTTAATCTTGCCGGCGGGAGCTGCTTGACGACGGTGTGATTCTCTCAAAAAAAAATTGTCATCGCGTCATCTGCTCAGTCGAGACTAACGCCATCGGCCAGCTCCCTGGTCAGTTCCGTCGCCGAAATCTCCTTGCAACCACTGGCATTCTCCCCACACCTCATTGAGGTACTGGCATGTTGATTTGCATCGAAAACTGACCCATTAGCCCCACATATTTATATTGAATATTGACCCATAAAGACGTCGGAAATCCCTAAATCTATTGGATCTGCCTGGATCAACTATGACCGCAATTCCCAGGTCGAATTTTAATGCAATTCAACAAGGGTGTCAGACGATACGGAAAGCGGCGGTCTGTTTGGCTTTCGTTTTGATTAGGCGCACTACTATTGGCGTTGCTGGTCGATTGCCGGGGCATATTGTTCTCCGCTCTAGTCCACTGGAACCTTCGGTCCAGGCTTTCCTTCGATGTTATCGCGGACGAGGTTTCCGAGGAATTCTGTGAAGGGCTTAATATTCTGATGGACGCTTGCTGCTTCCAGTGATTGCATGTAGTCATCACGTTTTTGGACGGGAATGATTGTCCATGGATAGCCGCCTGATGCGAGCATGATATTCATCAGGAATCTGCCTATGCGGCCATTGCCATCGATGTAAGGGTGGATATAAACAAACACGAAATGTCCTAGCACGATGCGAACTGCCGGATTGGCTTCCTCTCTTAGTAGTTCAAAGAGCAGGGGCATCATGTCTCTGACCGCCTCGCGCGAAGGTGGGGGGTGCTTTGATCCGCGGATATAGATAGGTCCGTTTCTATATCCGGCCAGATCGCTGGCTTTGAGGATGCCTGCCGTGATACTCGGCGCAAAAAGTTCGCGGTACCACGTGGAGTGGTCATTGTCCGCTACTTCTCCGGCATTCTGCCCATCAAGGACTTTTCTTACACTCTGCGTAACTACTTCGAATGCTTCATGATAGCTACGAGCTGCCAGTGCGTTGGTTTGCTCATGATCTTTTTCATTATTGTCCGGGTTCCATGCACCGGATCGTACACGTTCAATTAGTTCGGCGCTTACCCGGTAGCCTTCAATTGATAGTGAGTGATAGGCATCTGTTACATAGATTTCCTTGACATGCTTTATATAAGCGGCGATGTTTGTTTTCTTTTTTGGAGCCTTGGGAAAGATATTTATTACTTCCTCACGCATGGCGTGCCACATCAATTTCACACGTGTGACGTAAGGGGAGGGCTCACGTGTTCCTACAACGAAAGGGGTTTGCTCTTCAAACGGGTCATTTTCCCGCACGTCATAACCGGCAGATTTCATAGTTTTGATGACCTCGTCGGTGATTTTGTCGCGGCCTATATTGCGGAATGCTCCTGCAAGTCGGCCTGCAATTTTGCTATGGCCGCCATCTAGCAGGATGGCAAGAACATCGGATGCATCCTGAATCATTGCCAGTGCGGCGCGTGCATCCGTAGAGTTCTGTCGGAACAGCCCGGGGCTGGTAAATACCAGTGATGCCGGTAGAGTGAAGATGCGTAATTTATCGCTCTGCTCGCGGTGCTCTTCTTTTGGTAGGGCAAGCTTTACGTCCATTAACGACGTTTTGTGCGGCAGGTTAGTTGGCTTGTTGCCGCCTTTAGGAGCGCGTACTAGAAGTTGCTGCGGCACGGTTCGATTTCCGACATGGAGGAATAGAGACTGCTCGGGTGAGAGACACCACTGATTGCCGAAACGCTTCTCTAGGTAGGCAGAGCAGAAATCCCAGAACGAGACATACCATCCCGTGCTCTCGCCCCTTTGTTCTTCGGGGTCGGACGGGACATACCAGCCTTTCATTACTTTCTGTAAAAAGCCGTTTTTTAGCAGCCGCTCGCTATGGGTCCGGCTCAGATCAGTGGAGCGGACGGCGACAATGTCCCTATCCTGAAGCTCTTTTAGAGCTTCAAGGGATTTAGCCAGTTTTTCCGAGGGGCTTGCCATTATCTTTTCCTGCTCTCGTGCGTTTACTAGGTTATTCTGTCGTGCTATTTCTAGGTTATTACGTTGTTTGATTGCTAGGTTATTACGTTGTACTATTTTTAGGTTATTGTGTCAAGAATAAAGTGATCTAGTAAGTATTCCTAGATAACTAGCTGTTTTAGTTGATTAGGTGGGTCAGTTTTCAGTGCAAATGGTGGGTCACTTTTGGATGCAATTTAACATTTAGGTTCTCCAAGGCTAATTCTAATCGCATTTTATCAACTATACATTTATAAGTTGCATTTTCCCTTTTTAGCCTTCACTGCAAAGTGCGTGTGCTCAGATTTAGTGTTTTGGCAATCACTTGCTGGGATGGTATACCAGAGGGCAGATGTTCAAAAATTTTAGCTTGGACCTAAAAGAAGTAGCATGAGTATCCACGGAGAGTGTGATAATTGTGGTAATAATAGTAAAAATTTACTCCCACACGGGAAAGAATACTGATGTGTGGGATGTATAAAAGGCGGCAAACCCTCAAGAAAACTATGCTAAGGATATGCCGCCAGAGGAGTTTAGAAAATTAATACTCTATATCAATAGGTTGTTTGGCACGCCCGGAGAGATTCGAACTCCCGACCAGATGGTTCGAAGCCAGTGATTCTATCGCTGGATTTCCCTTTAATATCAACAAGTTAACATACGCCTTTTACCCCACAAGTCGCACTGACGCCTCCTCTGCAGCCCTTTAGGTATGCGGGGGTGTCTCCATTTGTGGGGGCGGTGTTTTACCGGTTCTACTGTGGAAAACTGTAAGTCCTCTCCGGGGGATTTTTAAGCCTGTAGCTTAAGCTTATACTCTTGTACCAGTGGCTCTACCGGAATATCCCAGGTACCACTAATTATTCTAATGTGCTTGAGGCTGAGCGGCCTTGATTTTTTCAGAAGCTCAGAAGCTCGTGACCTTGAGTTCAGTAAATCTGCAAAATCTTTTTGGTTGTAGCCTCGAAATTCCATCACGTTCTTAATGAACTCAATGGGATCCGGTGCTTCTATTGGGTAGTTGATTTCCTCGTATGTGTGTACCAGGGTCCCAAGAATTTCAAGTTCATCGCCTTCCGGTGTGTTGGACTCGGCGTCCATTAATACTTCTATGCGAGCCATTGCCGCGTTGTAATCTTCCTCTGTATGGATTGCACTAATATCCATGATTTTCCCCTCCGTGAATCTCCGTGGTGTCTAGACTGTAGTAGCGTCGATCTTGTCGTATTCTTTATGGGTTCCTATAAATCGCACGTAGCCCATTTTGTATGCGTAGTTAAACTTCACAATGAGCCGATAATCGTTGCCGTGGATATCAAACACGACTCTGTTATCGGCTATAATGCTGGCCTTAACAAACATCTGCTTTACATCCTGCGGACTAGCCCAATTCGCCTTTGACGCGATCATATACCACGTTTTCAAAGGCTGTTCTGTTTCGGCGTGTCCTTGCCAGTAATCTCTCAATGTTCCTTTTGACACGATTCTCATGCCAACATCTCCCTAACTTGGACACAGTATAATATGTTCCCATACGGGGAACAAGAGAAAAGTAAATTATTTTCCTTATACATATCAGTAAGTTAGGGATTATACAGAAATATTTCTGAAAATCTAACCGAGAATAGTAGGGTCTTGTATGAAACTACGTGTACAAATATTCTGGCCAGAAGACCACGGCACCTGGTCGGTGTCAGTATAGTGACAGGGGAAAATGAATAGGAGAGTGGCACACGATCAATTGCCGTCCATCTCTGGTATTGCCCTAACAATGTTAAATTGCACCCAAATCTGACCAGGCCGACTGTTACTGCAATCACTGGATCAGTTTTAAATACAAATCAACAAGCCCGCATTCAAAAAGAGATGGAACCCACTTGATACAGCTCCCATACTCTGAATCAGACCCGTAATGGCTCTGGATGATCCTGTCATCATCAATTGCACCGGCCTTGGTTCCCGTGATCTGTTTTCTGATTATGATTTGATTCTTGTTAAGGGTCAGTTGACATTTTTACTGCCTCAGCCGGAAGTGGATTACATGATGATCTCCGGTGGACTGTACATGTTTCCAAGGAGTGATGGCATTTTGCTGGGAGGAAGTTTCGAAACTAATTAGGCTGCAAGGTAAGAGCAGTGGCGCTCATTGGCCTCAATATCCAAGTGATGTTTTTTCTGATTCAACTAATTTCATAAATCAGTGAGATTCGAAAAGGCTCCTAAACAATGATTCAAGCAAGATGCTGTTGATTTGCATTTAATATTGAGCCATTAGCCCGGTATATTTGCATCGAATTCTGACCCATACATAGTGTCATCAAGCCCCGAATCTATTTAATCTAGCCGGGTCAACTAATACTGCAAATCCTAGGTCAGATTCGAGTGCAAATCAACATCAATGACGCATATCGCGCTTTTCAGTCTTTAAATCGGGACGGAAAACCTGAAGAATCATTAGAATTTGCCAGAAAAGCCCTTGATTTAGCTCAATCCTTATTTGATGAAAACTCTGAAACAATAGCGGCCCTCAGCTACAACTATGCGCTCAACCTAATGGATGTAGGTCAGCAGAGAGAATCAGCCAGGGAATTTTCAAAGACCGTTAAGATATATACACAAGTATATGGAAGAGATTCCGAGTCCTTAGCTTCTGTATATTTTGATGAAGGGCGCGCAAATTCGGGCATAAGTAGAGGAAAGTCGAGGCGTTCTTTTGAAAGGGGAATAAACATAATCAGCGATATCTATGGCGCATCCTCATTATATTTTGCCGACATAAATGTTCAGGCCGGTATTATTCTTAGCGAAGGAGCTAACTATGCAATAACAGAGCGTTTCTTCGAGAGAGCGCTCAATATTTATGAAAACGAATTTGGAAGGGACAATTTGTATACTGCGCTAGTCAACTTCCACCTTGGTAAGTATCATTTTGTGAATGCTGATGTTTCTAAATCAGAGAATTTTCTTTCAAATGCCATAGTTGGGTTAGAGTCTTTAGATTCTAAAGGCGATGTTGACCAGGCATTGCTAGCTGCTGCACGTGGCTTATTTGACCGACTTAACGAATTAGAGGCCGTGCGTGATGAATATTTAAGAGAAGTGGCCCGAAATATTGAAGAGGTTGCTAGAAGAAGTAGGTCAATCAGTTCTCAGCAACCACCATCAGCGCCTTCACAAGCACGTTCTTCATCGTCGTCACCGCCGTCACCGCAGTAATACATATTTTGGCTTAAGCGCGTATGGAACTGCTAAAGGGCGGTCGACCACCAAAGAAATTAGATGATAAACAGATAGCTCAAGTCGAAGCCCTAGTGTCTTTTTTCATAACGCGTTCTTGGCTAGCTACTTACGCTATCGACTTATATCAGCGAGGGTCAAGCCGTAAAAAATAGCGTGGAGGAAACCCCATTTGAGCACGGCCACGAAAGCTGATGCTGTACTCTTCCCTTAGCAAGTCATCTTCAGCACCCTCTAGCGGTACAGCGATATAAGGAAAAAACTCTTCCTGTCTAGCCATTTTAACTTCTACATTTGGATTATTTAGAGCTTGACGATACCAAGCGCGAGGCCAGTGATTAGCAGCAACGTAATTCTCACCGTTGATCTCCCTTAGGCTTAGTACGCGCTCGTGGCGCTCGTTCTCATCATTAAATGTGGCGATAACAATAGAGTTACCACCCATCGGCTGATTCCTACCAAGATTCACTTCAAAGTTAACGACCCAACTCACGTACACCAGAAACAATACACTAAACGAGAGTAGACTCCACTTGGATAATACTCTGCGATTCATGATTAGCCCTCCAGAATTTGAACTTTTTAGAATTTCTAAAATTTAGCTTTTAAGTATGGGACTTGCAACTGTAATTATTAGGGAAGGACACGATTGAACCAACCGGTCGTGTTATTGAGGTAGCGCGTCCTGATTAGCTCCGCTAAATAAATCAAAACCTATAAATGCTCCTTAATTGGAGGTTTTTATAGCCTACTATTTTTGATATTTTTCGGCATCTTTATTGGCAATGGATTATCTAATTCCTCGAGCCAAAGCTTATTGATCGAAATCGAACGGGTTTGCTGCTTTCTTTGTATTATAAATACCAAATAATTCAGCAAGTTTTCTGAGAGCTTGGGAAAACTCAGGGTTGTCTAGTGCAAGTTGAGCCATCTCAGCCTCCATTGCGAGAGTCTGGTCACGCACCTCTCCCTTGACTCCGGACAAGTCAAGTTGCATGTCGATGCCCTTTAAATAGTTTTGAGTGTTTTCAGCCTGGGCTTCTCTTAGGTAGGCAGCCATGCAACTGCGTCGCTTGAAATGAGAGCCAGTGTAGACTTCCCAAGTGCACGTAACATCGAAGTCATCATTGGTATTCAGTTCATTGAAAAGGCCATACACCTCTTCTTCAGCCGCTCCAATCTCTAGACGCAGGGTGAAGAAGGTTCTCTCGCCTAATACGGTAATTTCTTCGATTGGCCGAGTTTCGGCGTCTTGCTCTTTTGAAGCTGAAGATCCCGTATCCTTGGTTTGCGCGGTTGAAAAGGTAATTCCGATTAGGGAAGAGATAATACCTATTGCGCGTAAAAGCCGACTCATGGGGAAATTCCTTAACTGTAGCACCGCAGAATATATTAAGCAGGAGCATGGCAAAATTGTTTATAAACCTCTATATTTTTTAAATTACCCCTTAAGTATGGGGTTGGCAACTGTAATTATTAAGACAGGGGGAAGGCTCTGATTAAACAATGTAAATACGGAGTCAAAACCTAAATTCCTTGCCTGAATCAGAGTGACTAACCGCTCACAACACAACTTGTCCTTTTTACGGACATGGTTTCGTCAGCTCCAAGCTCATTAAGTGCATCAACATAATCAGGATGGCTTTTAAAGGACATGGCTTTTTCAAATGTCTCAAACTCGGCTACCGCTGCGAATTGCATATCTTTTGCGCCTATTTGAGTTTTTGCGACAGGACCTATAGCAATCATTTTAAATTCGCCACGCTCAATAAGAGCATTCACTTTCGTAACGTATCTACCAAATGCTTCTTGGTCGGTAATTTCTTCAACATGATTAATCCAGTATCCTTTTGGCATCTTCTTCGTCTCCTCTAGATTCTTTCCAAATTAGCTTTTAAGTATGGGGTTGGCAACTGTAATTATTGGGGGAGATGGCACGATTGAACCCACTGATTAGCAATTTATTTTCAAAATCGGCTTTAGTAAATCTGCGTTGGTACTATAACAATTAAGAGAGGCGGAAATGCCCCCCGGGGGCTTATATATCAGTGCCACTTCAATGCGTTTCAGGGGGGGTATCAATGTTTCGTTGGCACGTCGGTTGGTACGTAAATCAAGCCTAATTGCCCAGAAGGCAATAAACACAAGGAATTTCGATTCCGCCCCTGGGCACCATTCTTTTCGGATCCATACCGAACACATTTCAAAGCCTTAAACTTTTAAGTCGCAGCTGCCCCCTGTGGGTTCCCCGTCTATGATGACTCCATGATATAATTATCGCTGATGGCGAATTGAATTTTCAGTCGAGGGAGACGTTCAAAAATTATTATGACCAAGACAATCAGCAAGATAGGCACTATTGGACTGCTATTTTATTCAGCAGTTGCCGGAGCACAGACCGCTCCCTCCCCCAACGCAAATTTTGACGGGCTGAAGATAACTCTGTGCGGCACTTCCTCACCGTTGCCAGCGCCGGGTCGCGCACAGGCTTGCGTAGCGGTAGAAACACCCGATCATCTTTATATTGTGGATGCGGGTTCTGGTTCTGCGGCTACAGCACAGCTAAGCGGCATTCCTTTAGATAAAATGCGCGGTATTTTGTTAACCCATTATCATTCTGATCATATATCCGATATCGGCGATTTCAATCTCAATTCATGGGTAGCAGGCAGACCAGCACCATTGCAAATTATTGGGCCAGAAGGTGTCGACCGTATTGTTGAAGGTCTTAATATCACTTACGAATTGGACAGAGGCTACCGCGTGGCTCATCACGGTGCAGAACTGCTTAATCCCGAGCTTGGCGTCCTACAGTCTCGCACAATAGGAGAAGACGTCATCGTGGATGAAGATGGATTGCGGATCACTGCATTCGAAGTTTCTCATCCACCGATTGAGCCAGCCTATGGTTATCGATTGGATTACGGTGGTCGCTCCGTGGTGATCAGTGGCGATAGCTTAGTTACCGACAAAATTGTGGAATTATCCGATGGCGCCGATGTTGTGCTACATGACGCGATGGCTTTGCAGCTGGTGCAAGGTGCAGAAGCTATGTCACGCAGCGCCGGCAATACACGAATTGCAACCGTGCTCCACGATATTCAGGATTATCATGCGGCCACCGCGGATTTAGCGCGCCTGACAGCTGAGGCGGAGATTGGGCAACTCGCTTTATATCACCTTGTACCTGCCCCAAGAAATGCCATGGCAATTGCGGCATTCAAGGGCGGCTTACCAGACGGCGCTCTCATTACCGAAGATGGCATGGTGATCTCCTTGCCAGCAAATTCGAAAGAGATCACGGTTGATTGAATGAAGGCTAGGGTTCAGATTAAAAATGCATTAGTTTTAGACTAAGAAGTGCCGAAATGCTTAGCACACTTCTTAGCACACTCTGATTTCTAAGTTTTAACTTATTGATTCAAATAAGGAATCGGTCACGCAGTCTACTGAAAATCCTCGTGTCGGTGGTTCGATTCCGCCCCTGGGCACCAATACTTCATTAATATCAATGTGTTACAGGATAATATGGCATTACCCCCCAACCTGCCCGCCATAAAATTTTCTTTTTGATGCTTTTGCAAAAAAATAACCACCTC
>Ga0187833_10001411_pt1 | contig 27444 bp, 30 predicted proteins | sample ETNtaG_37_FD_167968 | JGI IMG/M metagenome (GOLD analysis project Ga0187833, IMG submission 167968) | Marine microbial and viral communities from oxygen minimum zone, Eastern Pacific Ocean - ETNP2014_SV_400_PacBio MetaG (Illumina Assembly) | ecosystem: Environmental > Aquatic > Marine > Hypoxic...
GGGTTAGTATTATATGAAATATTTGCAAATGATGATGTATGGGACTTTGATTCTTATTCAAGTGTACTTGACAAAAGGCTCAAGGAACTGAATATAAGGTATACAGAATTAAAATCATTTGTATGTGAAGATTATAATTTTACTGATGATACATGCAATGAATGGGAAGAAGTAGAATCTGACACGCTGATTGACAGGGGAAATTTGATTTTAACAGTTAATGCTCCTAGAGCCCAAGCTTTTGCAATTGGAGATTCCGACTATGACAATGATAATGAACCTGATTGGGATGACACTGACAGTGATAATGATGGCATTTCTGATGACCAAGACACTTTTACCTGTTTTGGTGGAAGATTTAAGTCAAGAAAAGCCTTTAATGTAACTATTAATGAAAGCGAAGATATTGGGAAAGAGATGAAAGGCAAAAATAAATTTAAGGTAAAAGACAAGGACAAAAAAGTAGTGGAATTTGATATTAATTTTGACACAGACAGGCTGGACTGTAGAGAGGTTATAATTGAAAAGCAGCCAGAGATAACATCCAGAGGTTATACCTTAATAAGTGGAGTTGATTTAGATAATGGAACCAAAACAGCATTTGTGGACAAGATTGCAAACTTTAACAGAGTATGTATAAAAGATGAAGAAATAAGTTCTATAGATGAAATAACTCAAAATTGTGATGGAAGCAATGAGTATCTTATCATGTGTGATAGCATTAAGCATGGAAATTACACCTGCACAGATACCGGAACACAATATATGGTAGAGGGCCTTATGCATTCGGGTGTTACAGAACCGACAATCTGCGAGGAATCATGGACTTGTAGTGCCTGGAGCAGTTGCGATAACAGCCAATCAAGATCATGCACAGATGACAATGGCTGCGGGACAAATTTCAATAAACCAGCTGAGCAGCAATCTTGTGATTCAGGGGATGATGATGACAGTTCAGGAAGCGGCAGCAGGTCAAGAGGAAGTGTATTTGACCTGGGTGAAATTAAAGACTGGAACCAGGGAAACGCTAAATCATTTATCATGACCAAGAGTGATTTATTAACATTTGAATTTGACAACAGGTTTAACAGGCTTGTGGTTCTTACAATTACTGGTACCAAGGTAACTATTTCATTGTCCACAGTAAGTGATTCTATAGTATTAATCAGAGGAGAATCCCTTAACTTTGACCTGGATAATGATGGAAAGGAGGATATCTCATTGACCTTCGAACGTACAATCTTTAACAAAGCAACCATCCTAATTAAGAGAATAAATGTTGATGTTGCAGCAAGAGCTAGAGAAGAAAGAGCAGCTTCAGCTGACAGGACAGTACCTCTGTCTCAATCTCCATCACAACAACTTGAGGAACCGAGAATAGAAGCTGCATCTGAAGAAGGTGGAAGTACAGGGCTATTTATGACAATTTTAAGCTTTGGAATAAGCATGATTATAATAAGCATCATACTTTCAATAATTTATCTTAAAAGAGATTTGATATTCCATAAAGGCCAGGAGTATGGCCATCAAAAATCAGGATATGATAAAGTTGAAGCTTATGCTTTAAAAGAGCTCAACAAAGGCTTTACTTTTAAGGAAGTTAGCAATGTGCTTAAAAAAGCTGGATGGCCTGATGAAAGCATTAATTTAGCAATGAAAAATATTAAAGACAGAAACAAGAAAACGTAAATTACTGCACAGAATCTTTAATCCATTCATACCCTTTTTTCTCTACTTTTAAAGCTAATTTCTTATCATCACTTTTGACAATTTTTCCATCTACCATAATATGGACTTTATCAGGAGTTACATAATTCAAAATTCTCTGGTAATGTGTAATCAATAAAATTCCCATTTTAGAACCTTTAATATCGTTTATGCCATTAGCAACTGTCTTTAATGCATCAACATCCAAACCAGAGTCTGTTTCATCAAGAATTCCTATTTTTGGCTCTAGAACAGACATCTGCAAAATTTCCATTCTTTTCTTTTCTCCTCCTGAAAAGCCTTCATTCAAATATCTTAAAGCAAAGCTTTTGTCTATCTTTAATGATTTCATTTTTTCCTGAAGGAATTTATAGAAATCTATAACAGAAATGGGTTTTTCTCCGCTAGCCTCTCTCTTGGCATTTAAAGCAATCCTTAAGAAATTTGATACTGAAACCCCTGAAATCTCATGTGGATACTGAAAGCTTAAGAACAAGCCTTTTTTTGCCCTTTCATCTGGTTTTGCTTTTGTAACATCTTTTCCATTCAATAAAATTTTACCAGAAGTTATTTCATATTTAGGATGCCCCATTAAAGCATAAGCTAAAGTGCTTTTGCCAGAGCCATTAGGCCCCATTAATGCCACAACTTGTCCTTTATCAACTTTTAAGTTTAGTCCTTTAACTATTTCCTTGTCTTCAATTTTTACATGCAGATTCTTTACTTCTAAAAAAGTCATTTTTCAAACTCCTTAATTCCTTCTTTTACTGCAACTAAACCCAAAACAACGCATTTAGTCCTTACAGGACCTACTTCAATCCCTAGCAGCTTAACAATATCCTCCCTGTTGATTTTTTTAATTTGTTCCAGTGTTTTTCCTTTTATTTCATCTGTAAGCATTGACATTGCAGCTTGCGAAATAGCGCATCCTTGTCCATTAAACTTCACATCAACAATCTTATTGTCGTCTAGTTTCATATCCACAGTTATTACATCTCCGCATAATGGATTGTTTTCAGTAAATTCTATATCTGCATTAGCAATCTTTCCTCTATTATGGGGATTTTTATAGTGATCCAGGATATTTTCTTTGTAAATTCCTTCTCCTGTAAAGCTCGGATTTAAGTTTTCATTCATTTGAACACCTTAATCACTTTATGGATTCCCTCAACTAATTTATCAATCTCTTCTTTAGTATTATAAACATAAAATGAAGCTCTGGCGCTTGCAACAATTCCTAATTTAGATGCTAAAGGCATTGCGCAATGATGTCCGGCACGGATAGCTATTCCTTCTCCATCCAATATCTGAGCAGTGTCATGAGCATGGACATTCTTGACATTAAATGCTATCAAACCAGATCTTTTTTCAGGACTAGGACCGTAAATCTCTACTTCCTTTATTTTATTTAATTTTTCGTAAGCATATTTTACAAGTTCTTTTTCATGATTTTCAATATTTTCCATTCCAACTTTATTCAAATAATCTACTGCGATTCCTAGTCCTATTCCCTGGGCTATATTAGGGGTGCCAGCCTCAAATTTCCATGGAAGATCATTGAATTTAGTATTTTCAAAAGTAACTTCCTTAATCATCTCTCCACCGTAAAGGAATGGCTGCATTTCTTCCAATAATTCTTTCTTTCCGTATAAAACTCCAATACCTGTAGGTCCCAGCATTTTATGTCCGGAAAAAGCTAAAAAATCCGCATCTAAGTCTTTAACATCAATTTTCATATGCGGAACAGACTGAGCAGCATCTACAATCATTAAAGCATTATTTTCATGAGCAATTTTTCCAATCTCTTTAATATCATTTACAGTCCCTAAAACATTAGAAACATGAGTTACAGAAACAATTTTTGTTTTCTTTGTTATATTCTCTTTAATGCTTTCCTCATTCAATGTTCCACCTTTATTTATCTCTATAAACTTCAGCTTCAATTTTTTCTTTAATGCCAACTGCTGCCACGGAACAAAATTGCTATGATGCTCCATCTCGCTTATTACAATTTCATCTCCTGGTTTTAAATCAGCAGTCAATGAATATGCAAGCAAATTCAAACTTTCTGTTGTACTTTTAGTAAAAATAACTTCCTCAAAATCAGCATTAATGAAATCAGCAATTTTCTTATGCGCTTCTTCATAAGCTGCAGTTGCTTCTTCTCCTAATACATGTATGCTTCTATGAATATTAGCATTATAGTTCTCATAATAATCCTTAACTGCATCTATAACAACTTTAGGCTTCTGAGTAGTTGCAGCATTATCTAAGTAAACCAATGGTTTTCCATGAACTTTCCTTTTTAGTATACTGAAATCTTTTCTTATTTTCTCTATTTTAAGCATTTTAAACCACAGAATTCTCTATTTCTAACTCAATTAGCCTGTTTAATTCTACTGCATATTCTAATGGAAGCTCTTTTACTATGGGTTCTATAAACCCAGATACAATTAATTTTGTTGCTTCTTCTTCGTTTAAACCTCTAGACATCAGGTAAAATAATTGGTCTTCCTGAATTTTCCCAACAGCAGCCTCATGTGCAATAGTAACATCACTTTCTTCCACTTCCATGCTTGGGAGTGTTGTTGCCTTGCTTTTACTGTCCAGCATCAAACCATCGCATCTAACGTTTGAGTTTGAATTAACAGCTCCTTTTTTAACAGTTACCAAACCACGATAAGAGCTTATTCCTCCATTTTTGCTTATCCCCTTACTTACTATTGTAGAACTGGTATTCGAAGCTAAGTGATGGACTTTGCATCCTGTGTCCTGGTACTGGCCGTTTCCTGCATAAGCAATTCCCAGGTAATCAGTTCTTGAATTTTCCCCCTTAAGAACACTGCAAGGATATAACATTGTAATTTTACTCCCCATGTTCCCGTTAATCCATTCCATAACACCATTTTTCTGTACAATTGCACGTTTAGTATTCAAATTATAGGTATTCCTGCTCCAGTTCTCTATACTGGAATAACGTACTCTCGCACCTTCCAAAACATGTATTTCAACACATCCTGCGTGCAATGAATTTACAGTATATTGCGGTGCAGAGCATCCTTCAATATAATGCACTTCCGCGTTCTTATCCACAATAATTAAAGTATGTTCAAACTGCCCTCCTTTCTTAGCATTCATTCTGAAATAAGCCTGCAAAGGTATGTTTACTTTGACATTTGGAGGTACATAAATGAAAGTTCCGCCTGACCATACTGCTGCATGCAAAGCTGCAAACTTATGCAATGCTGGTGAAACGCAAGAGGTCATAAAATATTTCTTTACTAGCTCTGGATGTTTCTTCAAAGCTTCATCACAATCAAGAAATATAACTCCTTTATCTTCCCATTCTTTCTTTAAATTATGGTAAACAACTTCTGATTCGTATTGTGCTCCAGCACCTGATAAAGCTTTTTTTTCTGCTTCTGGTATCCCTAACCTTTCAAAAGTCTTCTTTATGTCTTCAGGAACATCTTCCCATTTATTTGCATTCTTTTTTGCATCAGGCCTTTGAAAGAAAATTATTTCATTTAAATCTAAGTCTTTCGGGCTAGGTCCCCATTTAGGCATTGGCATTTTCTGGAATATTTCAAAAGCCTTTAATCTTTTTTTAAGCATCCATTCAGGCTCATTTTTTTGCTTAGAAATTTCTTCAACTATTTCTTTTGTCAATCCGGGATTTGCCTTGTAAATATACTTATCTTTATTATAATGGTCGTACGTCTCCCTGTTTACTTCAACAACTTGTGTCATTTTTATCACTTAAAACAGACTTCACATTTATTCAGCTTTGTATTCTGTTTTTTATGCAAATTGCACATTATCTGCTTGACATCTATTAGGTTGCATAGCCTAATCATCTCATTAACAAGCAGTTTTTTGTCTTCTGTTATTTTTTTAGCTGATTTTTTTATTTCATCCAAAACAGCATTGCTGAAAACAACTCCTTTTGCCCTTTTTGAGCTAAGATACTGAGAAACGGCAGCTTCTGTCAAGCCAAGAAGCTCAGCTACCTGTTTTTGAGTCAGTTTGTAGTCATCAATCATGCTTTTAGCAATCTCTCTACGTAAAGCAGGTATGATATACCAGACTTCTATCTCCTGAGGCATCTGTCCTTGCATACACTTAACGATTGTTAAGACATATTTAAAGGTTGTGGTTTTAGGGCTTTGGCTATAAACCCCAGTTTTGGCTATAAAACCGAAAACAAAAAATTTAAAAGGTGATTAGATATGGGGCGAAGAGTAGATCCAGAATTATCAGAAAGAATAAAACAAGCAGGGTATAAAGAAGATTATTTCATTGAAAAAACAAAAAAAGGAAAGCTCCTGAAAAGAATCAATAATTACTGCATATTCCTTTCTATAAATAAAGGAAAAAGCAAATGCAAGATATATTCCCACAGACCAAGTATCTGCAGAAACTTTCCAAATATCAAAGTCTTCAACATAAAAGCCAATGACCCAAGATGCGATGCTTTCACGTTACCTAAATTTCTTCCCTAAGAGAATTAATCTTTATTAACAACCTTCTTCTTCAAATAACCATTAACATTATCAACAGTAGTGTCCAGTATCCTTTCCAAAGCTTCAATAGAATTAAAGGCATTATGAGGAGTTATGATAACATTATCTTTTTTAGCCAGGATATGATTTTCTAAGATTATCCTCATATCACATTTTTTTGGAAAATGTTTTGACATTACCTCCTTATCTTCCCTTACATAGCATTCATCCTCTAAAACATCTAAACCAGCGCCTTTTAATATCCCGGAGTCCAAAGCATTAACCAATGCATTTGTCTCTATTAAACCCCCTCTAGAAGTATTTATCAATAAAGCATTTTTTTTGATTTTCCCAATATTATTTTTATTGATCATATGATGTGTATGCTTATTATAAGGGCAATGTAATGTAATAATATCAGAATTTTTAAGCAAATAATCAAAACTTACATCCTTAAAGTTCATCTCTTTAGCAAGTTTTTTATGTTTATGAGGCTCAAAAGCAATCACATTCATCTCAAAGCCGTTTGCTATTCTTACAACATGCTTTCCTATGTTCCCAACACCTATTACTCCAATGGTTTTGCCTCTTAAGTCAGTTCCCCTTAAACCGGTAATTGAAAAATCCAGCCTTCTTGTTCTTTCCCAGGCTTTGTGTATTTTCCTTGTCAGATTCAAAATCAAAGCAAAAGTATGCTCTGCAACAGTATTCTCGCCATAATTCGGCACATTGCACACAATAATCTTCCTTTTCTTACATTCTTTTAAATCAATATGGTCAAAACCGGTGCTTCTTGTTGCGATTAATTTCAAATTCTCAAATTTATCAAGAATCTTTTTATCCACCTTAGAATAAATGAATACAGAAATAATATCAAAATCTTTATTTGCATTTTTCTCATTTAACTCATCATCAAAAAAATACAGCTTATGATTCTTAAACTCTTTTTTTAAATAAGGTTTTTCCCATTCCTCCATTTCAAAAAAAGCTATTTTGGACATAAATAATACTATTTTTTATTAATATTAATATCTTTCTAATTTTAGGGTATTCTTTTGTATGATTTTTTCTTCATGCTCGATGACCTGATTATTTTCAGCTTAGCAGCTTTTGCAGTCAACACAACCTTAGGCACAAAATATGCCAGGCACTGCAAGATTATAGGGGGAATTATTTTATTGATTCTCGGGCTAGTGCTTATATTTGCACCGCATTTATTATCCTAAAACAACATCAAGAAATAACATAACCACAAATCCAACCATAACACCTAAAGTAGCTTGTTTTGCAAAACCTTTCCTATGGCTTTCAGGAATGATTTCATTGCTTATTACAAACAGCATTGCTCCTGCTGCAAATGCTAAACCCCACGGAAGCAAAGGCATAAAGACAGATACAATGCCTGCTCCTAGCAAGCCTCCAATTGGCTCCACAAGTCCTGTAGCTAAGGCAATTAGAAATGCTTTCTTTAAACTGTATTTATGAACTACTAGTGCAAGAGCAACAATTAATCCTTCTGGTATGTTTTGCAGGCCAATCCCTATAGCCAATGTAATTCCATTGAGTATATCTCCACCGCCAAAACCCACTCCAACAGCAAGGCCTTCAGGAAAATTATGCAAAGTTATTGCAAAAACAAATAACCAAACCCTCTTCAATGCATGTGCATCAGCTCCTTCATGGCCTTTTATGAAGTGTTCATGAGGTATTATCTTATCAACAAATAGTAAAAAAAATCCTCCTAACAAAATGCCTCCAGCCATTATCGAAGCTGCTTTAACTCCATTTCCTGCTGCATCTAATCCAGGAACTATTAAAGAAAAAGAAGTTGCCGCAAGCATGATACCTGCGCCAAAACCCATGAAAATATCCTGCCATTTGACAGAAATATTTCTGGTAAAAAATATAGGTACTGCCCCTAAGCCTGTTGCCAGTCCTGCAGCTAAGCTAAATATTGCCCCAAGAACCCATATCGGGTATTGGTTGAAAAATTCTATAGGTAAAATCATATTTCCTCAAAAAAAATCATAGTTTAAATTTGTTTTGATAAATTAATCAAAAGGTTTTGTATGTTGCCATCATACTGAGGCAAAATAATTTCTATTGCATCAAAAAACATATAAATCCTAGTTGTATTGAGGCGTAATTGGGTGGTTTATGATGCCGAATTATAAAATAGCTGTTATTGGGGGGGATGGAATAGGTCCAGAGGTAATGAAAGAGGGATTGAGAGTACTTAAGGCAATTGAACAAATTAGTGATATAAAATTTGAATTTACAGATGCGCCTGCTGGTGCCTCACATTATGTGAAAACTGGAGAAGTATTGCCTAAGGAAAGCATGGAAACCTATAAAACATCTGATGCTGTGTATAAGGCTCCTGCAGGAGATCCAAGATTGCCGCCTGAGCTTGAGCAGCATGGTTTTGTTCTTCCTCTGAGACAAGGGCTTGGCGCATATGTCAATATCAGGCCAATAAAACTTTATGATGAGCTTAAAGAAATATCCCCATTAAAACCAAAAAATATAGGCAGTGGAATTAATTTTGTTATTATAAGAGAAAATTCTGAAGGGCTATATGCACGCATAGGAGCTGTAAAAGGCAAGATAGACCATAAAGATGAAAAAATAAGAAAAATACTTGCTGATTTGATGGAAGCTACCGGTGCTGCTGCAGTTGATGTTGATAAATATACTGATAAAGGTGTTGACAGGATAATAAGGTTTGCATTCGAGTATGCAGTGCGTAATGGAAAAACAAAAGTCACATCTGTGGATAAGGCTAATGTTCTATATGCAAGTAGATTATGGAGAGAAAAATTTAATGAGATAGCAAAAGAATACCCTAAAATTGAGACAGAAAGTATACTTGTAGACGCATTTTCCCAATATATAGTAAGATGGCCTTATTCATACCAGGTTGTTGTAACTGACAATATTTTTGGAGACATACTTTCGGATGAGGCAACAGCAATTACAGGAAGCCTTGGAATGGGCGGCAGTGCTAATGTCAATCCCGAAGGTATATCAGTATTCGAGCCTCTTCATGGCTCAGCACCAGACATAGCAGGAAAGGGCATTGCAAATCCAATCAGCATGGTATTATCTGCAAAAATGATGCTGGAAATATTAGGCCATGACAAAGAAGCCAGAATAATTGATGAGGCCATAGTTAAAGCCTTGCAGCAAGGCCATAGAACAAAGGATATCAGCCTTGGAGCTTCCTGCAGTACAGAAGAAATGGGAACTGCTATTGTAAATAATATTCTGGGAAAGAAGTAGGCTTTAGGAAATTACAACTTACTCTGGTCAACTTTTAGATGTGTCAATTCTATGCCCAATTTTTTTGCAGTATCAAAAATCCTTTCATCCCTGTAGAATTCCCCATAATAGATTTTTTTGATTCCTGCATTTGCAAGCATCTTAAAGCATGTCCAGCATGGACTAGCAGTAATATAAACCTCTGAATCCTTAATCATGACTCCGTTTTTAGCAGCCTGCAGGATTGCATTTGATTCTGCATGTATTGTAGCAACACAATGATCATTTTCCATTAAGTGGCCAGCTTCATCGCAATGCGGCATTCCCCTAATGCTGCCATTATATCCAGTGGATAATATTGTCCTGTCCCTTACAATAACAGCACCTATATGCTTCCTGTCACAAGTACTTCTAGTAGCTGATTCCTTTGCAATATTCATAAAATACTCTTCCCAGCTTACTCTTGTCATTTTTTCAATGAAAAATTACTCCATTATTATATTTTACTGATTTTCTAATGAATCTAAGTACAAATCCAGACCATCGTTCGCTTCTTCAATTGTACCATTGCTGTTGATTATTTTATCCACAAGCCCCATGCACTTATCAAGCTGCTGTCCAGAGCCTTCATCATTATTTTCTTTCTTTTCGTGCTCTTCAAATTCCTCAAATGTTTTTGAATCGCCTGCCCTTCCCCTATTCAAAAGCCTCTCAAATCTTATTTTGGAATCTGTATGCACTCCAATAAGTATAAAACCATCATTCTTCCTTAGCTCTTCTATTTCTCCTGGATTCCTGATGCTATCCACAACAATATCTTTATTTTGCAATTTACTGATCTTCTCATTAATCTTTACAGCAAGAATGCCATTGCCAAACTTTCCCCTGATTTCAGTCCCAAGCTTGATTAAAACATCGCGAGAATGGTCCAATCCTTGTTTTGTAGCTTCATCTCTAAGGGCATCACTCAACGAAAAGTAAACAAAACCTTTAGATTTAAGATGCTCTGCAAGTTCACCTTTTCCTGCTGCGTTTTTTCCTGTAATACCTATTATCATTTTATTTAGTTGTGTACATACTTTATAGCGTGTTGGGGTGGGAACTTAGCCTTAGTTCTGCACTGATGGGGAGGTTTATTTTTAGCGTAGCTAAAATAGTTATTATCATTTCATTTCTTCTGCAGCTTATCAAGTTCTTCCTCAAACCTTTCAATATCTTCAAATTCCAGATAAACAGAAGCAAACCTCAAAAAAGCGACTTTATCCAAAGATTTAAGTCTTCTCATTGCTATTTTTCCAATGGTCTTGCTGTCAACCTCGACTGAATCACGTTTCCTCAAATCTGATTCCACATCATCAACAAGCTTTTCAATTTTATCAAGGCTTATTTCCCTTTTTTCGCAAGCCCTCAGCATGCCATTAAGCAGTTTTTGCCTTTCAAACCTTTCCCTTTTACCGTCTTTTTTAACAACAACAATATCGGCTTCCTCAACCCTTTCATAAGAAGTAAACCTTTTTTTGCATTTACTGCATTCCCTTCTTCTCCTTGTAGCCTCTAAATTCTCTGTATCTCTTGAATCAATTACCTGAGTTTCTTCATGATTGCAGTAAGGGCATTTCATATTAATAGTGGCAAAATTTGCAGCTTATTAAATTTTTGCTCTTTAATTAATGACAAGTAATATAAATAAAAAATAAATTCGTAAAAAAATGCCAAAAAAACTTCCCATAGGGGGACAAGCAGTAATAGAAGGGGTAATGATAAGAGGCCCGAAGTATAATGTTGTTGCAGTCAGAAAAGGAAAAAAGATAATAACAAAAAAAGAGAAAATAAAGCAGAGAAAAGGCTTCCATGCATTGCCCGTAGCAAGAGGTTTCTATAACCTAGTTGATATGATAGTCATTGGCATGAAATCCTTAATGTGGTCTGCAGACCAGCAATTAGAAAAAGAAGAAAAAATAAGCAAAAAAGAGATGACTTTTAGTTTCATTTTTGCTATGTTGTTTGGTATTGGCATATTTATTGTATTGCCTTACCTTGCCACTAATTTTATTGGATTCTTTGAAGAAACAAAGCCTTTGCTTTTCAATCTAGTAGACGGGATAATGAGGATTGGAATTTTTTTATTGTACATATCTGCCATTTCCATGATGAAAGATATAAAAGTCCTGTTCCAGTACCACGGAGCAGAGCATATGTCTATACATTGTTATGAAAAAGGCAAAAAGTTAGATGTAAAGAACATAAAAAAATTTCCAACATTGCATCCGAGATGCGGCACAGCATTTATCATGATTGTAATGGTTGTAGCTATACTTACATTCTCAGTTATAACTCCAATAATTTTAACAATTTTTCCGCAGCTATTGGACATAAATACCTTTCTAAGAAGAATTATATTATTTTTAATCAGATTATCTTTGCTTCCATTAATTGCCGGATTGTCATATGAATTTCTAAAATTCAGCGCGAAATTCGAGGACAATGTAGTCATGAAAATTTTCATCATTCCGGGATTGCTCATGCAAAAAATTACTACTAAAAAGCCCAACAAAAATCAGATTGAAGTTGCTATGGCTGCTGTGAAGAAGATTTTACAACTAGAAAAAAGCAAAAATATTTAAATAGGTATTCCAAGAGTAAAGTAATTAATAAAAAATAGAGGGAGGATATAAAAATGAAATTATTTTATGGAATTGTTCTTGTTTTAATGTTATTAGTGAGTGCATGTGCTCAGCAACCTGCTCAACCAGAAGCGCAAGATGATGCTGGAGATGCTATGGAAGGGGATGCTGGAGATGCTATGGAAGGGGATGCTGGAGATGCTATGGAAGATGATACTGCTGATGTTATTGCTGAACCAGAAACCACATCAGAAGAAATAAGAGTACTTGGAAGCGGCGGCATAGAACCGTTAGAAGTGACTATAAGTGCAGGTTCTTCTGTAACATGGATGTATGAAGCTGACATAGTATCAGTACTAACCATACAAAAAGATGGTGCATCTTTCGCAAACAGCCCTTTATTGAAAGCTGGTGATAAATTCGAACAGGAATTTGCTGAAGCAGGAGAATACACCTATTTTGCAGTTTCTTACGGACCGCAAGGCGCTAAGATAATTGTTGAGTAAGGTTTTTATTTATTTTTTCTTTTTATTTTTTTATAATTCTTAGTTAGAAAAACAAAGTGGGCACGCCTAGAAATGGACATTAAAAAAGCCCAGCAGCTAACCTTGACTTCTCCTCAGTTCCGCTACCCTTTGAGCACTATATCTAAAGGTTATGGCTGCTATGTTCCCATCCTGACCAGTTTTCCAAAAGAGACAGTCCCGAAGGACAGAACCTCAACGTTGAAACCAAGACCACTAAACTAAAATAATGCCTCTCTCCAGGCTTCGGCTCTCTCTAAGGTCCGTTTAGAGTAACAGTACAGGACCAACGCACCAGCCTAGCCCATATATAGTAAGAATATTGGTTTTATAAAGGTTTTGTTTGATAGCATATTACAAAAACCTTATAAAAACCTTAAAAACCCTTCACTTTGGTGGTTTCAATAACAAAAGGTCAAGTAATTTCTGGTGAATTTGGAAAAATACTAGTTAGACAGAAATCCGACCAAAAACTGGAACTAGGAGAACTCTTAATCTCAGAATCAGGAGAAAACAAGATACTGCTACAAGTTTTTGACTTAATCTACGGTTCCCAGATTTCCCAGCAAAATTTAGAACTTATTTCTGGTTTAAGATTGGAAGAAAATACTGATACTGAATTTTTTGACAAGAATTTAAGGAACTATATGCTTGCTGGGTTAAAAAATTTAGTTACAATAAAAGATAATAATGCTTTTGTAAGCAAACTAATGCCTTCTTTTTTCTCAGAAGTAAGGGAAATAACAAAAGAGGATTTATCTTTCTTAACTAAACCTCAAAACCCATTATTTATAGGAAATCTAAGGTCCGGCAGCAAGATGCTTGATGTCCCAATTTATTTGGAAGGAAACAATGTTCTAAGCCATCATGTTTTATTAGCCGGAACTACAGGCAAGGGAAAAAGCAATTTAATCTCTAATGTTTTATGGAATTTAGTTGAGCAAAATTATTGCGGAATTCTTGTTTTAGACCCTCATGATGAATATTTCGGAAGGAATAAAACAGGATTAAAAGATAATCCATCAAATGACAAAGTTGTTTACTACACGCCAAAAAACCCTCCTGCCGGAGCAAAAACTCTTAAAATTAATTTGCAGATGATTAAGCCACAGCACTTTGAAGGTGTTGTTGATTTTTCAGATGCCCAAAGACAAGCTTTAATCTTATATTACAAGTATTTTGGAAGCAACTGGATAAAGAATATTATGTTTGAGAGAAAAATAGAAGGAGTTTCATTTATTGAACAGACAATTTCTGTTGTAAAAAGAAGACTGTTATACCTCTTAGACTTAGAAATCCAGGGAGAAAACATAATCACTAAAGGTATTTTTGACCTAAATGCAGGCATTAACACAATACCTGACATCTGCAAAGAACTTGAAGATGCAAAGACTGTAATCATAGATACTTCCAACTTTTCCGGTTCAGTAGAAATATTAATAGGTTCATTAATAACCTCAGAATTATTCAACAACTATAAATACTATAAAATGAATGGAAGTTTAGATGAAAAACCGGTTGTCTCAATAGTTTTAGAGGAAGCTCCAAGAGTTTTAGGCAAAGAAGCATTAGAGCACGGCCCTAATATTTTTTCAACAATTGCAAGAGAAGGCAGAAAATTTAAAGTTGGCCTTACAGCAATCACTCAATTGCCTTCATTAATACCAAGAGAAATTTTAGCCAACATAAACACAAAAATAATATTAGGAATAGAGATGAAACCTGAAAGAACTGCAATAATTGAATCCGCTAGCCAAGATCTATCAGATGATGACAGGACTATGGCATCTTTGGATATTGGAGAAGCTTTAATAAGCTCTAATTTTGCTAAGTTTGCTATTCCAGTTAAGGTTCCAATTTTTGATGATGTTGTTAAAAATTCAGAGAAAAAAGAAGATACAAAACCAGATTTTAGCGGGGTTAAATTAGGTTGACACTAAAAAAAACAGAAAAAGAGATAGCAAGAGTATCGTTAAATTTAATCCCTGTAATTTTAATGGTCTCATTAATAAGTATAATCAAAAATGATTACCTTCTCACAGGAATTTATATTGTGATTATTGCTGTCTCGTTTCTAATCAAATATGAAAAAAAAGATACACTTTTCCTTATTCTTGGGTTTATCGCAATGACAATCTCTGAATACTTTTTTATTAGTACTGGAGTAGAAACATTTACTAGGAATAGTCTTTTTGGTATAATGCCATTATGGCTACCTGTTTTATGGGCATATGGTTTTGTTGTAATGAGAAGAACAGTCAATATTTTAAAATGAAATTAGAAAGAAAAATTGAGTTAATGGAAAGATATGATTTTAGGGCACAAGCTGGTCGTCCTGAAGAGTATGGTTTTGGACATGCTGTACTTGGAGTTCTTTCTGTTGTCAATTTTATTGAACATAGGTGAGAAAATGAAACTAAAAGACAAAATAGCATTAATAACCGGAGCTTCTTCAGGGATCGGAAAGGAAACAGCATTATTATTTGCAAAAGAAGGAGCATTAGTTATATTAACAGCAAGAAATCTTGATAAATTAAAGATATTAGAAGATCAAATTAAGATAAAAGGCTGGAAAGCTGATTCGTTTTCAATGGACATTACCAACAGAGAACAAATAAAACAAACAATGAAAAACATAATAAAAAAACATAATAAAATAGACATTCTAATCAATAATGCAGGCATTGCAAGATGGGGTTCAATAGAAGATGTTTCTTATGAAGATTTTGACGAACAGGTTTTATTCAATTTAACAGGTTCTTTCAACACAATAAAAGAAATTACTCCAATAATGATTAAGCAAGGTTCAGGTAATATTGTTAATATAATAACTTCTACAGTAAAAAATACCAAATCAGGTCGTGTTGCGTATGCAGCATCAAAATACGGCCAGGCTGGTTTAAGCAATGCAGTCCATGAAGACCTAAAAGAAAAAGGAATTTCTGTTGTTGCTGTCTACCCTGGAAAAACCAACACCCCAATACATGACCCATACATAAACAAAGACAATCCAATAAGAAATAAAATGCTCAAGCCAGAAGAAGTTGCAGAAGTTGTCTTAGAAGCGGCTTTAATAAAAGATAAAGATGTTAAAGAATTAGTTGTTAATCCTTAATTTTTCCCTTATTCCCCGATAATCTTGACCATAACTCGTTTCTTGCGATTTCCATCAAATTCCGCATAATATATCTGCTCCCACGGACCAAAATCTAGCTGACCTTTAGTAATTGCACAAACTACTTCTCTGCCCATTATTGTTCTCCATAAATGAGCATAAGCATTATCTTCCCCAGTAAGATTGTGCTGGTATAAACTAACATCCATTGGCGCTAATTTTTTCAACCATTTTTGATAATCATTTATCAAGCCTGATTCAGCATCATTGATATACACAGAAGAAGTTATATGCATTGCATTTACCAAAACCATACCTTCTTTAATTTCTGATTTATCAATCAATTCCTGAACTTTATCTGTTATGTTAATAAATTCTATTTGTTTTGCTGTATTAAACCACAAATGTTCTGTAAAAGATTTCATATTATTTTGTTTTAATTTAATAATATAAAAATTTATTTATAAAAAAGTAAGGATAATTTTAAAAGTGGTATTGAATTTTGTCATCTAATGGCATCAAAATTAGTTTCTGTTAACATTCAGGGAAAATTACATATTGAAAAGATAGTTAAAATTTTAGAAGAACAATGTCCGCAAATTGTAACTTTTCAGGAGGTTTTTGAAGATGATTTTGAAGATCTGGCTAAATATTTCAATATGGATGGATTGTTTGTTCCAGTAGACCAGCATAAAGTTGAACTAAGACCAGGTATGGGCACCGGATATAGAGGAGTAAGTATTCTAACAAATTTGCCTTTTGATAATGAAGAAGGAATTTGTTACAAAGGGGATGGAATTGTTCCAATATATACTCATCCTGAAAACAACGAATCTTGGTTAGGATTAATGACTGCATATGAAGATGGAATTCCATTAAGAATAGAAACAACCCATTTTACTTATTCTTATGATGCAAAAGCTACAGAATTACAAAGAAGAAGTTTTCAAAATCTTATGTCTGCATTGGAAGGAGAAGAAAATTTAATGTTATCCGGTGATTTTAATGCCCCTAGAGGTAAAGAGATATTTAATCGATTTTTAGAATATTTTGAGGATAATTTGCCAGCAGATATAGATTCTACTTTGGATCCGAATTTGCATAGGGCTAAGGGTCTAAAATTAGTAGTAGACACTTTATTTACAAGAGGTTCTATTAGTGTAACAGATGTTCAAGCACATCAAGGGATAAGCGATCATATGGGTCTATCAGGGTTAGTTTCTAATTCTACATATGCAAATTAATACAAAAATCCGAAACCTTTTTATTTACTGCTAAAACAAACATATCAAAAAAGGGGTAACAGAGACATTTCAATGCAGTAATGATTCAATTTTGTTAAAATGAAGAAAAAAACCCCTAAAAGTTCTAATAAAAAGCGTAAAAAAACAAACGAAAAGCAGGAAAACATAATCATAATAGGAATTTTTATTGTTTTTATTGCAGTAGTAGCTTATTTATTCTATTTTGTAAACATTCAGTCTTTTAATGAAGATATAGTTGCTGTGGTGAATGGTGACAAGATATCCAGGGATAGTCTGGATTGGTGGTATAAAGTATCAATTCTTCCAGAATACACAGACCTAATTACAAAACAGGATTTTTTAATGCTGTCCTTAATCCCTCAGGAAATTTTGATGCAGGAAGCCAAAAAAAATAATATAAAAGCAACAAATGATGAGGTTGAAAAGCTTCTGGGACTTTTTATTATAGAGAATGGATTGACTTTAAATGAGTTCGAAGAGCATTTAAAGTCAAGAGACCTTGCAATAGAAGATATAAAAAAATCATTTGAGACAAGAGCTGCTATAATACAGCTTTTTGAGAAGGAAAATGTTGTTTCAACTGACAATAATGAATTGCTGTTCGATACTATCGATAACAATTTCCAGGAATATGTAGACAATTCAATAAACAATTCTAAGGTAGAAATATTCCAGGAAAATATAGATAAGTTTGTATTAAGAAGCTTTGAAGAAACTAATGATGAAGTTTGTGATGAAGATAAACCGATTATAAGGATGTATACAACAATCTCCTGCCAGGTATGCAAAGAAAGCGGAATATTATTCCAAGATTTGGTTATTCATCTTATTGCAGATGGAAGTGTACAAGCACGGCATTGGAGCCTTGACTCAGGTGATAATTTATTAACGTCAAAAAAAGAAAATGGCATCCCTGAAGAAGAAGTTGCAATATTCAAAAAATACAGCCCTGACAAGCTTGTTCCAGTTGTTGTTGCAGGATGCAAATACAAGCACATAGGGAAGTTTAGTATTGATGACAAAGATGAGTTCCAAGCCATATTAAAAACATTGATTGGTGAATAAATGATTACAGAAAAAGAAAAATTGGAAGCAGAAATAAAGCTTCTGAAGGAAAGCCTTGAGCTTGAGGTCATAACAAAAGACGAATATGGCACTGCAAAGGAAAGGATTGAAGAAAAAATAAGCTTGTTAGAGCCGGAAGAAGAGAAAAAAATAGAAATTAAGGAATTGAAAGAAGAATCTGATATAGAACAAAAAGAAGATCTAGTTGAAGAAGAAGCTGCTAAGGAGGAAGTTTCAAAAGAAGAGCCAAAAGAAACTGAAATTGTAAAAGAGGAAATAACAGCAGAACATAAAGTAGAAGATACTCAAAAATCAGAGATTTCGGATACCACCGATAGTGATTTTTCCACTTCAAAACCAAAAGATTTTGAAGATACTGAAGAAGGGCAAAAGACATTAGAAGAAGTCAAGGAAGAAAAGCCTGAAGAGGAAGTTAAATCTGAGGAAAAGCCAGAAGAAAAGATAAAAGAAGAGGAATTAGTTCCAATATCAAAGTCAGAAGAAGGAAAGCCTGAAGAAGTAGAAGAGAAGAAAGGCCTCATAAAAACAATTGTTTTCAGCGGTATTTTCATAGTTCTGATTTTAATAGCATATTTCTACTTTTTTGGAGGTTCACAAGTTTCTGCTGATGGTAGCAATTCTCTTACACCTATCAGCTTAATAGCCTGCAGCTCTGACAAAGATTGCATGCAAGAGGAAAAAATAGGCCTTTGCAGCAATCCAGGAGAAGAAAATGCAGAATGTGAATATATTGAAGATGTAAAGGTCCAACTAACGATTTTAAACAACGATTGCTTTAACTGCGACAACAAGCGTGTTTTATCTATACTTAACAACTTTTTCCCGAATATTAACGCAGAAAAAATAAATTTTGAAACATCTAAAGGTAAAGAAATTGCAGAAACATTTGATATTACAGTTCTGCCTGCCTACATATTAGATTCAAACTTTAAGGAAGCATACAATTACAACAAACTTGCAAACGCCTTTAACGAAGTTGATGGGAATTTCATAATGAAAAATACTGTATCTAATGCAAATTTCTACATAAGCAGAGAAGAGATATCCAACAAGCTTGACTTATTTGTCAAAGCTAACCAAGTTGCAAGCTTAACAGCAGAGGATAATTTAGAAGAATTCCTGGATGAATTTGAAGATGATGTTAATTTTGAAAAACATGATGAAAATTCTGAAATCGTAAAAGAGCTTGGAATAAATACTTTCCCTGCATTTTTGGTAAACAATAAGATTAAGTTTTCCGGAGTCCAGGCTGCTGATGTAATTAAAGACAATTTCTGCCGAATGAATGAGTTAAATGAGTGTAGTTTGGATTTAACTAAAAGTTTGGTTTGAATTAAACATTAATTTTTTAAATCGATGAGTTCTCTCAATTTTATGAGTAACGACATAGCTATATCAATAAAAAACCTGGCAAAAAAATACAATGACCTTGAAGCAGTAAAAAATATTAGTTTTGATATCAAACAAGGAGAATTCTTTGGTTTCTTAGGCCCAAACGGAGCAGGAAAAACAACCACTATTAATGCAATTACCGGAGTTGCAAACTTTGATTCAGGAAAAATAGAAGTTTTTAGCAATGATGTTGTAAAAGACTATAGAGAAGCAAGAAATTTTATTGGCTTAGCTCCTCAGGAGTTTAATTTTGACCCATTTCTTACTGTTCTTGAAACCTTTATTTACCAGGGAGGTTATTATGGAATTCCAAAAAAACTATGCATAAAAAGAGCAAAAGAGTTGATGAAATTATTCGGGATTTATGAAAAAAAGAATTCAAACATTAGGACCTTATCAGGGGGGTTTAAAAGAAGATTGATTATAGCCCGCGCTCTAATACACAAGCCAAAAATATTAATTTTAGATGAACCTACTGCAGGCGTTGATGTTGAGCTAAGGCATCATCTTTGGAACTTATTAAAAAAACTGAACAAAAAAGGCACCACAATATTTCTTACAACCCATTACATAGAAGAAGTTGAAAAACTTTGCGACAGGGTCTGTATATTAAATAAAGGCAAAATTATTGAGATAGATGACAAGAAGCAATTGATTAAGAGACTTGCAAAATCCCAAATTATAATTGAATTAAAAGATAAATTAAAAGTTTTGCCAGAAAACTTAAAAAAATATAATTCTAAAATTTATGGGAAAAATATCATTTTTTTAGAAGATAAAGTAAAAATTAATGGTATACTAAAAGATATTGAAAAGAGTAATTTAGAAATTGCTGATGTTAGCATTGAAAGCAGCTCTTTAGAGGATATTTTCATAGACATGGTGAAGAAAAATGGTTAATTGGGTAGGCTTTTACACATTAACAAAAAGGGAGATTTTAAGGTTTCTAAAAGTATGGACAATGACTATTCTGCCTACATGGATTACTACTCTGCTTTACCTCATTGTTTTTGGATTTACTATCGGAAGGGCGCTGCCTGAAATAGGCAATGTAACTTACCTTGAATTCATAATCCCCGGAATTTTAATGATGGGATTAATAACAACCACTTATGCAAATAATTCCACTTCAGTTTTCATGTTCAAATGGCTCAACTATATTGAAGGGATACTTATTGCGCCATTATCCTATATAGAAACAGTAGGTGCCTTTATTTTAGGCGGCATTGTCCGCGGTCTTATTATCGGAATAAGTGTTTACATAATATCATTGTTTTTCTACAGTGGAAGTATTTTTAATCCGCTATTATTTATTTTTTTAGTGATATCAGTTTCTCTTATTTTTGCCTCTTTAGGATTAATTACCGGATTATGGGCTGAAGACTGGGACCAATTAAACATCTGGTCAACCTTTATCATAACTCCATTGGTTTTTTTAGGAGGTGTTTTCCATTCAATAACTCTGGTTCCTGAAAATCTGCAGATAATAACCAAAATAAATCCTATCTTTTACATGATCGATGCCTTAAGATACAGCATGCTTGGAATTTCAGAATCAAATTTATACATCGGATTATCTTTAATTACTATCCTGGCAGTTTCTTTCTTTTTCTTTACTGTTTATTTGTTCAGAATAGGGTATAAGATAAGAAGGTAAGAAATTTCAATCTCTCATATGAAAATTATGCTTCTTCTCATGAGCAATTGTAGAGTTTTTCTTAGAACCATAATCATGCCCAGGATAGACTTCAATATCATCTTTTAATTTCTTCAATTTCTTTAAGCTTGCAGTCATAGTTCCTGCATCTCCGCCAGGTAAGTCTGTACGGCCAATATTCTCCACAAATAAAGTATCTCCAGTTATTAATTTATTTTCAACTAAAAAGCAAACACTTCCAGGACTATGGCCAGGAGTATGAATAACCTTGACTTTTATTTTTCCAACTTTAATTTTATCATTATCCTTTATTGTCTTGGTATTGGTAATTCCGATATTTCTTACCTCATTTTCTTCCTTTTCATGGACATAGACAACTGCGTCTGTTGCATTAACAAGTTCCCTTAAGCTATTGAGATGGTCATAATGTGTATGAGTCATCAAGATTATTTTTATGTTTAAATCATGTTTTTTAGCTTCTGCAAGCAGTTTATCAACTTCCCATCCAGGATCTACTATAGCACCTTCCTTGCTAGATTCATCTCCTATCAAATAAGAGAAATTATCCATACTTCCCACTAAAATCTGCTCGAAAATCATATTAACAAGAAAAAGTTATTTTTATTTAAATATTTTTATATTCTAATTATTGTCTGAGTACAACTTTTTCCATAGGGATTAACTATACTTTCAACAACCTCGACTTTAAATCCCAATTTCTCAATATTATCTCCGTCCAATAATGTTTCCTCATTCTGGTTCTCAAAAACTATAATTCCATTATTTTCTAAATATTTTTTTAATGAACCAATAATTTCATTAGTATGTTCTTTACTAATCATTATTGAAGACACGAATAGATCATGCGCTACAATAACATCAAATTTTTTATCAGCTAGGCTTCTAGTTAATTCAGAATTATTGTCCTGCAAATCCTCAATCTTGCCCTTGAAAATATCCAAACCAGATGGAAAACTGCAATACGGTTCAATACCATATGGAATTCCCTTTAAGCTCTTAACAACCTCAAGAAAATACCCATAACCACATCCAATATGCAGTATTTTTTTGTTATTAAATATTGTTTCTAATAGTTTTTTATAATTATTATTTTCCTCATTGTTTATTGAATTATTATTTATTGCGATATTGGAATTCTTTTCATTATCGTTATTGTACTGCAAAACTATTGAAGCGAGTGTTGTAGCCCAGTTCCTCAAAGAAAAAGTCTTGTCAAAGTTTATATCGGTATATTGCGGCCAGAATTGACCAAAATGTTCTGCTATTTTTCTTGACTCAGATTCAATTTTTTCTTTTAGCATTTAAACAAACAGCTTAACTTTTTCACCCTTACTAATAGCCTTAAGAATTACCCTGCCAACATTATTATTCTTTTTAACTTTTATCAATCCGGACTTACCGGCTTTTGCTGTCATTAAAAACTCATCATTAAGGTAAACATCAACGTCCTTGTTCTGCATGTCAATATCCAGCTGGAAAATTATGCTGTTCTTTTTTACATTTAAATCATAAGGAACTTCTTCCTGTTTCTCTTCTGATGAATTCGTAGAAGGATTATCTTGTCTGTCTCCACCAGACTGTTTGTTTCCTAACTCCCTTACCTCTACACTCATTCCTAAACTCTTCTCTATCATGCCAATATTCTTCCCTTGCTTTCCGATTATCTTTGCAATATCACTTTCAGGAACATAAACAATGCATTTGTTGTCAGAAACAACTTCAACTTCTGCATTTCTTGAATATCTGTTAAATTCCTCTTCAATTGCTAATGCAGCCAGCATATGTATTCCCTTTTTTTCTCCTTTTTTAGTTTCTTGAACAGGAACAACAACAGTTTGGTCGCCATAACTATAAATCTCATAAGCTTCTTTTCCTGTCTCAAAATCAGTTACAACCACAATAGGCCTTGCTAAATCCGCTTCTGTCATTCCTGATGGAACTTTAACTGTCATTTTCAATGATAAAACTTTATTGATAAATCCATCTTTAATGAAAAACACAGTATCAACAACTTGTGGAATAACACCCATTTCTATTCTTCCAAGAAATCTTTGAATGGAATCTATAGGGCTCGTAGCATGCACCACTCCAATCATTCCCACTCCAGCAAGCCTCATGTCTGCAAACAGCTTAAAATCATCAGTATTCCTCATCTCATCAAAAAAAGTGTAATCAGGCCTTGATAAAAGCAGTATATCATGTATTTCCTGCGCATCTCCATGGCTTATCGAATATTGTGTAATTTTATCAGGCAATACTAAATCCCTTGGTGCTTCAACTGTTTTTACAATCTTATCCTGGTTAGCATAGAACTCTGCAAGAGCCTGTGAAAAAGTAGTTTTACCCATTCCAGGGCTTCCGGCAACTAAAACACCTTCTGCCTGTGTTGATATTCTTTTTTTGACCTTGTCACTCAATTTATAATCATCCAGATTCAATCTTTTTACCGGCCTTACAGCAGTTATTTCCCAGCCATCTGAAAATGCTGGTTTAGTTATTACAATCCTAAACTTGCCTAATTGCACAATTGTAGAACCTTCTCTTTCTATCTCAATAAATCCATCTTTTCTTAATTTTGCATCCTCAATTATTTCTCTACTAATATCCTGAATTTCTTCCTGCTTCAAAACCGCTTTTCTTAATGGTTTAAATTCCCAGCTTCCAGGCATTCCCTTTTTTGCATAGGGCATTACATTTTCCCTTAGATGAACAGACATGGTTGTTTCATCAAAAAACTTCTCTAGCTTTAATTTCTTTAATCCCTTATCAGGCCTTCTAAAATATATAGATTTAATGCCCCTTGCTAATGCAACCTCTGACTGCACTTTATCAGATGTTATTAAAGTAGCATCTTCCCCAAATGCTAATTGCCTGATAATAGAATCAATTTCTCCCAAAGAAGCATGCCTTATTTCAGCTGCTCTTGGTCTTTCACCTTTAAAATTAAACTCAAAATTGTTTTTAGCAGCCAAATCCTTTATCCTTTTGATTTCATCTAATCCTAAAAAACCAATAGCTTTGCCTAGATTAGCTTGGTGCTCCAGTTCTGCCAAAACAGCTTCATGAATTATTACTTCGCTTGTTTTAATCTCCTTATTCCTAATTTTGTCAGAAAGTAATCCTTCGATTATTACCGAAGTATCTGGAACTATTCTTTCTATATTTGATTCATTATTCATAATAGCCCTAAAATACACCTTTCTTTATAAGTGTATGGTTTTTTATTAAATTTCAATATAGAAAAGAATTTAAAAAAGGATTAAAAACATTATTTACAATATAGAAAAGATTAAGAATTAAATGGCTTTTTATTAAAATGTAACATTGAATTTCACCATAACCTTGTATTAGCATAGTTATCTGGAAGAACTAGTTTTCCATCTTCAGCTAGGAAGAAATTTGGAACTTGACCAGAAGAAAGTAATTGAATCATTTCATCAACAATCCCATCAAGATCATCTTCAGCTAGTAATGATGTTTCATATCTATCAAATTCTTCTCCTTCAACAGGACAAATTTCATGGGGGTAATTGACTAGTAACGTAATAAACATCCTCATCAGTAATTAAGTAAAAAGGTGATGATTTTCCCTCAGTTGGTTCTGATTCACCTACCTCACCTTACCTAACACTAACGAAATTATATTTTCTATCATCCTCAGAAAAGAGGGCTTCAATCAAATAGAATTTGCCAAAAAATTTGGTTAGTCCTTCTTCTTGGCAAGTTGAAGCCATCAATATTTCAAGATGACTTCCTTTATGTAAATTTGCAACAACGACAAGAGCACTTTGTCTTTTCTCATCACTTTCCAATCCAGAAGTCACTTGTGTTTGAATGATATCATAAGTATCTTCTTGTGGATGTGCATCTAAAACTCCTGTCCCAGTTCCAGGTTCTTGATATACCATAACCCCCTGAAATCATTACCAATTTATAAATATATACTATAGAATATATATTATAGGAATTACTTACGACACCAAACTATTCAAAAACATCACAAACTGGTTCAAAACCAACATAATATTCTGCACTAAATTAACATTAACAAGTTCAAGAGAAAATATTTCTTTTGTTTCGTAACCTTTTCCATTTCCATCTTCATACTTAACAACAATATCATATTCATTAATGCCCTTCCTTAAGTCCTTTCCAGCCAGGTTAATAACAAACTTCCTGTCCTGAGAAAGCTCATCTACAGTCCATGTCTTTTTGAAATTGTTCTGAGACAATGTTATTTCTGCATTTTTAGGTATTGACCGTGATTCTTTGGCTAATAAAACAGTAATCTTAAAATTATCATTGTACTCAACACTCTCTGGAAATCTTACATGTTCTATTGCTATTCCAGGCTCATCCAGAACATCATACTCAACATATTCTGCCTTAGATACGTCTGTATTTTCTACCTTAAAAATAAATTCCTGCATTCCACTAACAGATTTTTCAACAGTATAGTTAAAATTCCTCTCTTTTACAATCCCCAAATCAGTTTTTATACAATCAGATTCAAAGCAAATATTTAAATCCTTTAAAACAGTGTTTCCAATGTTTTTAATCTTGCATTTTAAAAAAGCTTTCTCATAAGAATAAAATTCTTTTTCATCAATGCTGCATTCAATATTGACATCTTTTGAATAAATCTTTTCCTCTTCCTCTTTTTTCTGCTCTAAAATGCTTTGTATCTCTTCAAAAGAATAATCAATATCACCTTTTTTTGACTTAAAACTCGTGCTTTCCGAAAAGTTTCTTAAAGTGCTTACAGTAATAGGGAAAGTATATAGGAAATTATCTTCTAAATTTTCAGTTAATTTAATTACCCAAAAAATACTTTTCTTTTCATTTGGCTTTAATAAAACATTCTTGAAAAAGTTCTCAGTTATTTCAACTTCTTTTGGTCTGGATATATAGACTTCCGATGAAACATAATAATCTTCCAAGTTTTCCAAAACAACTTCTACAAGATTATAAGAGCCAAAACCAATATTGGGTTTTAAAACATCAACTTCTAAACTAACTGGTTTTTTTACATTTCCAATTGTTTTTTCTAATGATGTGTCTATATCCAGTTTTTCTGTCTCTAAATCAACATTACTTGCCACCCATCTGTATTGCACAGAAGGCTCATTGCTGTCAATTGCTTCCTTTAGCTTTACATGCGTAGGATCAATATAACCAAATTGTCCGTAAGTTACATCATATGGAACCCAACCATAGCCAGGGAAATAAATCTCAGCCCACCCATGGCTGCCCCAATTCTCAGGAAACAACTCGCTATTGGTATATGCAATTCCAGATACAAATTTTCCTGGAATCCCTAAAGACCTTAGCATTGCTATGAATAAAGAAGTTAATTCATCGCAAACACCTTGTCTGGTGTCTATAACCCATGAAGCTTTTTGGCTTACTTCTGCAGTTAAGGTGCTTAAATCATATTCTATATTGTTTTTTGTCCACTCTGCCACCTTATGCACAACAACATACAAATCATCTTCTCCTGCTGCAATTTCAGAAGCAAAACCTATTACATCTTCATCATCAGAATCAATTATTTCTTGAGGTTCTGTATATTGCACAAGCTCTTCATCTAAATCAAGAATAGGGAATTTTGTTTTTTCCTTTATTTTAACAATATTATTGCTTGTTTTTATCTTGGTATTATACCCAAAACTTATCTTATTCTTTGGGTCCTGCCAGCTAAACAGTATAGCATTATTCTCCACATCTGCTTCTGGCTCAATTTCAAGGTTAATTATCTCCTGATTAAAGCTCTCATATGGGTAATGAGACAAATTAACATTAATGTATTTAACACTGTAATCAGCTTTTGTTGGGTTTATTTTTGCTTCTGAAGAAACATCTATATTTATTATAATATTCTGGGAATTATAGTACCAGTCGCCTTCCTGTGCATAAACATAATTAACTAAAAGAAACATAATTCCTAGAACTACAAATATCCTCTTCATTTATTTATCTTTGATTTTTTAGTTTAAAAAGATATTGATTTGTCTGATATTATAATAAGTTTTATAAACAAAATTAAACTTTCATTAAGTTATGCCGAGGTCGCATAGCCTGGCCATTGCGAAGGATTGCTAGGGCTTTTTTCCTCAAGGACTGTCATAAAGATCCTTTGTCCTTCGGGGCACGTGAGTTCAAATCTCACCCTCGGCGTATTATATTTAGTTATAATCTGCCACAAAGTTTATATAAAATTTATTTCACGCTAAAAAAACAGTGAAATCATGAACGCTAATTACATATCAGTTGGAAACCTTAAGGTCGCA
>Ga0187833_10001412_pt1 | contig 27436 bp, 25 predicted proteins | sample ETNtaG_37_FD_167968 | JGI IMG/M metagenome (GOLD analysis project Ga0187833, IMG submission 167968) | Marine microbial and viral communities from oxygen minimum zone, Eastern Pacific Ocean - ETNP2014_SV_400_PacBio MetaG (Illumina Assembly) | ecosystem: Environmental > Aquatic > Marine > Hypoxic...
CCCAGGGGGGCCTACCCCGAAGCATCCAGCTCCTGCATCTCGATCAACCCAGGATTCCTATGTATCGAATGGCGGCCCCTTGGGTGGGCCTGAGGTGCTTGCTGGCAGTCAGAGCTGTTACTAAACACCTAGGAATCTTCATTTGAGACTAACCTAAAAGTTGGACCAAAAAATCGGGGCTGGACAGGACATCAAGTTATTGCCACTGACTATATTATTTTAAGCTTTTAATCATTCAAGCTGAGTACAATCACTTGCATCTGTTACAGTACCTTCGTTGATAACAATACTTTTACTATCACAACTTAATTTTGACACAGTAACATCTTCATATAATTGAATGAATGACCCTTCAATCACCTTAACATGAGAGTGTGTATGATCTTGAATCAAAAGATCACTTGCTCCTAGAACTATAATATCACTATGGCTAGTATCCGAACTATTAATTGTGAAGTCATTATCTCCCTTATCCAATTTCACAAAGGAATTCCTTCTAATTTCCAGTGCTTGATTTGATACAGAGGTGATACTTAAAGCACTTTTATATGAGTAAATTCTAACACTGGATCCTTCAACTAAATTCACACCTTCATCATTTGTGGAGGAGTAGGTTCCACCATCGATAATTAACTGAGATGCAGTTGCTTTCAATGCATTTTCTTCGGTGCTTGATGCAGTAAGGTTTTCAATCCTCCCACTACTTCTATCAATATTCAAAGCATGACAAGAAGAATTATTATTTCCATTAATTGTAGTAGTTCCATATATATCTAAATTTGAATCCCTTATATCAACCATGCAACCCGAGGAGCTACTTTCATTTGTTATGGTGTTTGTCTCATGGAATGTCACATTTGATCTTTTAGCATAAAATAAAGTGCCTGCATGGTTCTTTATAGTTGAATTTTGTAAATTGAACGAAGGACTGTCATTTACATACAAAAGGGTACTGGTACTTGTTCCTCCTGTTAATTTCATGTTATCTATGTAAGCGGAAGACCTGTCAATACGTACTCCTTCCCCAGTTATATTCAATTCTCCATAATTCAAGAGCGTGCCATGGTATGCCTTGATTCCATAATTTGTAGAATTTGTAATTGTTATTGTTGCATCGGATCCAATACCCATAAAACCACCATGCTGAATGACCAAACTTTGTTGATTGTTATCTAATGAAACATTTCCATTTAACCAAACGCTGCTAGCACTACCAACTCCTATCCCCCCACTACTTTTAGAATTTCCTTTAATCGTGGTTGTTCCATATATATACCCATAACTTGCACTATTTACATATATCCCCCCTTCATCAGACGAGCTTTGTTTTGTTCCATCAAGAGTAATACTTCCAAAAACCCCAGCAGAAGAGCCAGCAACTTCGATACCCATTTCAGTATAACTATCCAGTGTGATATTATCAGCATCAACTCCACTATTTGCTGCGATTAGTAACGCTGTTGAACCCCCACTTATTGTGAGATTATCGATAATCAATGTACTTGACCCGATCATTCTTATCACATTTAATGCGTTAGAAGAATTGTCAACTATCTTGTCTTGGGTTTGGTCATCATTATAACCTCTGAGTTTCAGAAAACCTCTCTCGCCTTTATCAAGATCCCAAACGATGTTTTCTTTACAGATACCCTTAACGATGATGGAGTTATAACCTTTTTCAATCGCTGCGTTGATGCCACTTCCAGAACCACTCGTGCCACAATCAACCGTAGTTTCGTTCAACCCACCAAAACGTTTTTCCAAGTATTTGAAGTTCTGATTCATCGTCCCTGCGCTTAAGATGTCCCCTTGGGAAAACTCCGTCAATTGGGCTAAAGCGGTTGCAGTCAAAAAAGTTAAACTTATTAAGGAGAAAAGTATGTTTTTCATTTTCTTTATCCGTTATTTAATAAATTAGATTTAATTTTGATTTATTCAGCAAAAACCACGTAACCGAAACGGGCCACAGCGAGGAACGAACTGTTGTCTATGGAGGGGCATGAAGAATTGTCCGTCAATGATGTTCCTCCACAGAACTTTGCATACTTAAGCATGCTTCCAAAGCCAGTCGACCCGGTGTCGTCAGTGGTTGTGGTATCTGTAGACTGCAAGGTGATACCTAAACTGAGACTATCGGTATTTGTGCCGATGGAAAAAGGTTGTGATTCTCCGTAGTAGCCAACTTCACGAACTTCGGAGACCCACAACTCGTACATGTTGTAGTCATCCTCGAACAGAAAGGCAAAGATCTTCATCTGGGTGTTGAGTGGAATTTCCATTTCGACTTTCCCGCTCTGCGGATCCATCAATTCTTGTGCAAAGCTACTGTTATAATGATTCTTGTAACTGCTGGAGAGGGATTCTATGGAAGGCAGTGCGTAGATAAGATGAGTCTGATAATCAGTTATATCTGCTGCCGAAAAATGTGAGCTGCGCGAAGAGGATTTTTTATGGAAGTCCATCTTCAGGACGACAGTCCGCGTATCCTGCATTTCCGGTTCTAAATCACCACAACCGGCGAAGAAAAATAAGGGGATTGCTGCACAAACAAACCACTTTAGCATTCTTCTGAATCCCACTTTGCTTCTCAATCGTAGTTTATTTCAATGATCACACGCCGTGTAGTTTCAATGTCGTCCAACATGTCATCTAAATCGTCAATGATCTCACCGGTATCACCCATGATATCATCATAATCGTCCCCACCTCCGAAGTCATCATATCCTAAATCATCCCCTCCAAAGTCATCACCGCCGCCTAAATCATCTCCTCCACCGAAGTCCTCTCCTGTTCCTAAATCATCTTTCCCTCCGAGGTCATCCCCACCTCCTAAATCATCTTTCCCTCCGAGGTCATCCCCACCACCTAAATCATCTTTCCCACCAAAATCATCTCCTCCACCGAAGTCCTCTCCTGTTTCAAAATCATCTCCACCAAAATCATCTCCACCAAAATCATCTCCACCAAAATCATCCCCAGTGAAATCATCTCCCCCTCCGAAAGTTCCCCCGAAGTCATCACCCCCGAAGCTACCTCCGAAGTCATCATCACCACCGAAATCATCGCCACCTTCCGGCACGATAATACCGCCGGGAGCTCCCTCCCCATCTTCCGGTTTAAAGCTCCCGCCGGGTACATCTTCATCATTACCCGGACGGAAAGATCCTCCCGGAGTTCCGCCGTCCTCACCTTCCGGTCCAAATTCACCTCCAGACTTTTCCTCGCCTTCCGGTCCAAAAGCACCTCCAGGACCTTCTTCATCTCCTGGTTTTCTTTCACCTTCCGGTTCGAACAAAGCGCCTTCATCATCCTCGCCTTCTCCCGGAACTCCAGGTCCAGAGGGGCCTTTTCTTTCAGGGTCGTCCTCACCATCCTGCGATTCCTGTCCCTCTTTTCTTTCTCCCGGAGGCCCTTCCTCATCTCCTGGTTCTCCTTCCTCATCTCCTGGTTCTCCTTCCTCATCTCCTGGTTCTCCTTCCTCATCCCCTGGTTCTCCTTCCTCATCCCCTGGTTCTCCTTCCTCATCCCCTGGTTCTCCTTCCTCTTTGGATTTTTCTTCTTTCTTTTGTTCCTCCTCCTCTTCCTTTTTCTTTTTTTCGTTCTCCTTGCGCACCTCTTCAGGATCAACTGCCTCACCAAACTTGACGTTTTTAAAAGCCCCAGGAGAATCAGCCTTGACGATCTGTTCACGCATTTTTGGTGCGACTTCAACGGGAGCAGTCGGAGTTGAGTTCTGGGGAACGGTGGAAGCCTGGTTGGCCGGCACTTCAATTTCGATGTCAGGCATGCTCACTGGCGCCACTGAAACCGTGCCGGAAATAGTGAGAAGACTCGTTTGTGTGTTGGAAGCGCCAACCACAAAATCGGTCCCCCTCACGCCTACCAGCGCGGTAACCGTACGAATCTGAAAGCGTTTTCTTTTGCTCTTCTTTTTGAGTTTACCCTGAATCTTAAAACGCGCCTTACCAGTCAGCAGGGAGATACTACTGGTTTGCCTGGTGATCTTTCCCATTCGGAAAAAGGAACGGGATGAAAGTTCAATGATTTCCGGTTTACCCTTGATCCTAATTTTAACGAATGTATCTTTACCGGTCTGTACACGGTCTTTGGCCTGTAGAACAATTTTTGCTCCGGGCTTACGCAACAGTCGTGTGCGTTCCGGACCAATCACCTTGGCCGAACCTTTTTCCAGAAGCAGTAGTCCCTGCTGTGCTAGTACCGGAACCGCAAAAAGTGCGGACAGGAACAGTGCCAACAGCAGTAAGATCCGAAATTTTATCGGTATAATTATGAAATCTCCTTTCATCTCAGAATTAAGGAATATTTTTAATCGAGCTTTCTGTTTGTGTTCAATAAATGAGAATTGCCTGCAACTGTGTTGTGTTCACTGTATAGGATTTTCCCACAACGTTTGAACTCTGCCTTTCATGTTTCTGCGTCAGTCCAAAGATGCACCAAGGTGCGGTTGGATAATTCAGGCTGAGAGACCAAGCCCCATTTCGTGTCTTCGTCTTTCCAGCTAGTGAGGGATCAGCAACTTTGTCCTCAGTCTGGGAAGAGCCATACTGGACACCAAGTGTGACGGGTAGAATGGGGTAATCCACCTTTAACTTGCTATTGAGGGCTTTTGTGTCTTTGTACTGACCGTTTAAATTTGTGTCCTCATACGTTCCCTCAATAGTTGTTTTCAAACCAAAAAACGGAGTCACGTAACCAAGCAAAAGTGAGGTGGAATAGCCACTGTCGTCGTTGGATCCCTCAACCAGCTTTTTCTTACGGTCAATCTGCCAGTTCCATGTTGTTTCCTTGTCAAGTTCCTGCTTGGCCTTGATTGTGTAGACGTTGTCCCGTGTTGCCCGTTTGTACTTTTTGGAAAGACTGTCTCTTGGAGAAGTTGACTCCGGAACATCTCTTGTTCCTGCTTCGTTAGTACCCATAGACAAGGTCAAGTCTCCAGCCCAGCTTGCGCGCTCCACCCACTCAATACTGATCTGTTTAAACAACACCTCTTTGGACTCAAACTTGCCGTTGTGATGCTGGTCTCCCATCAGAATTCCACGTAGAAAAATGCTAGAGTCATCCATTACATCGAAACGATAAGAAGGCACAAATAAAATGCTTGAAGAAAAGGCTTTGGATTTTGTGGCGTTGTCTTGGGCCTTTTCAATGTTGTCATTGGTTGTGTAACCAAAAATGCTGATCAGTTGAAAGCTGTCTCCGAGCTTTGCTTTTTTAAGTAATTCGGGAGTTTCGTAAAATAGCCTGATTGTTTTCCTTGCTTCACCGAACTTTGTTTTGACATAGACTTCAAAGTTATTTGCGCCGGGGGTGAGCATGTACGGGACCTTCAGCCATACCAGGCTAGCAGCCTGCGGAAATTTTTGCGGCTTCCCCCTTACAGTCACTGTCTGAATCGGACTGAAGGTGCTGATCTGGATCTTGAGAACACCTTTCGGTTCTTCTACTTTCTCAGCAGTGAGACTGAAAATGAGAATTTCTGCTTCATCTTCGGCAGATGCCGCAAACTGCGGGATCAAAAGACACAGAAACAGCATGAGCAGCAGTGTTATCATGCTTGCACCTGTCTTTGTGTTTTTAACCCGTTTAGCTATTCCAGAGAAAAATCCCTCACGAAAAGCTTGGTTCTGCTCTGTCTGTATAGTGAAAGGAATCAAATAAGACAGCGTTTTCAAAGCAATGCTTTCTAGTTGCAACCTAAAGTTTTTTTGAAATATCAAAATTGGAAGAGTCTCTTCCCATCGGTCATGAGTGCATGAAATAATAAATCATTAGATATGTTCATTTTATGTATATTCCATAAGGAATATATTGAAATATTTTCCCCGTTTTATCCATAAAAATTTTCCCCCGTTTTTTCTAAAAAGCAGAATCATTTTCAAGGTAGAAAATAGACCAACTACTTTATGTAAATGGGGTGGGGCCTTGTGCGCCCCCCAGGGGGCTATCCTCCCGGAGCATCCAACTCCTGCATCTCGATCAGGCCAGGATTACTATGTATCGAAGGGCGGCCCCTTGGGTGGTCCTGAAGGCTCATTTACTGTCAAACCAAGCATGGACCAATTTTAGGGGGGAGGTCAAAACAAACACCGGGAAATCAAATCCGTCAACACTCCGCTAGATGCCTTGGAGCCGTGAAAATCTTCCCTTGACTCATTTTGATTTTCCTATTTACTTTTAAAGACCTATTTGATGCTGGCGCTTGCCGCACGAGATCAAGACGCTGCTATTCAAGCTTCGAGGTGCTTCCGGACAGGGAGAGGGATGACAGACGGAAAAACAAGAGAAACGGCCGGTTGAAAGATGCCGCTGAAAACCGCAAAGGAACTGCTGGAAAAGGCGCTGGCCGGAGGCTATGCCGTGGGGTATTTTGAAAGCTGGAATCTGGAGTCGCTGCAGGGGGTGATCGACGCGGCTGAGGTCGCCCGCGCGCCCGTGATCATCGGCTTCAACGGGGAGTTTCTCAGTCACGAGGAACGAAGGACCGAAGAGCGATTGGCCTGGTACTCGTCCCTGGGACGCACCGCGGCCGAGACGGCTTCGGTGCCGTGCGCTCTGATCTTCAACGAGTGCGCCCTGGACGATTGGATCAGGCAGGCGGTGACGCTGGGCTTCAGCCAGGTCATGCTCGACGATCCAAAGGCAGAGCGCGAAGATTACCTGAGGCGCCTGAAGGAACTCGCTGAATTCGCCCACGCTCACGGCGCGGCGATCGAGGCGGAGGCGGGACAGCTTCCGTGCGGAGCGGGGGGCGAGGTAGAGGAGGAGGGCTCCTCTCTCACGGATCCTGATGCGGCAGCCCGGATCGTGCGCGAGACGGGGATTGACATCCTCGCGGTCAGCGTGGGCAACGTCCACGTGCTGCTCGAAGGGCGCAAGGAGCTGGATCTTGAGCGTCTGGCGGCTATCGGCTCCAGGGTGAAGATTCCCCTTGATCTACACGGGGGAACAGGTATAGGCGGAGACGATCTAAAGAAGGCGATCTCACTGGGGGTGGCGAAAGTGTGTTACGGCACCTATGTGAAGCAACGCTATCTGAAGGCGGTTCGCGCGGCGCTGGCCAACGACGAGGTCAATCCTCATCTCATGCTGGGCTTTGGGCGAGACGAGGACGTGATGGTGGCCGGTCGCCAGGCGGTGCGCGATGCCGTTCTCGAACGGATCGAACTTCTCGGCTGTTGCAAGAGAGTGTGAATCATGGCCGACGTCGGATGTGCGGGGATTCTGGTGGCCGATATGTTCTGCGGCCCAATGCAAAACCTGCCGCGGGAGGGACAGCTGCTGGCGATCGACACGATAGAACCAGGCGCGGGAGGCTGTGCCGCGAACGTGGCGATCAGCCTGGCAAAACAGGGTTTCGCCGTGGATTTAGCGGCCTGTGTAGGCATCGATTCTTCGGCGCATTTCCTGCTGAAGTCTCTGGAAGAGGACGGGGTCGGTTGCGAACACGTGGCGACCACCGATCTACATTCCACGAGCAAGACGGTGATCCTGGTGGTGAAGAGCCAGGACCGCCGCTACATCCACATGTTCGGGTCGAACAAGGCGTTCACCGTCAGCCAGATCAACCTAGACTGGGTGGCGGGTCTGAAGGTGTTCTACCTGGGCGGTCTTCTGGCCCTGCCGGGAATCGACATGGACAAACTGGGAGATCTGCTGCGGTTCTGCCGAGAGCAGAACGTGGTCACCGTGGTGGACGTGGTGGTGCCACAGGATTTCGAGGTGAGGGAGGCGATAAGGTCGTTGCTGCCAGAGATCGATTTCTTTCTTCCCAACGACGATGAAGCGGCGCAGATCACGGGCGCGACCGATACGCTGCAGCAGCTCCAGCAAATGAGCAATTGGGGGGCGAATACCGCCATCGTCACGCTGGGGGAAAAGGGGGCCATGGCCGTCCGGGATGGAAAATGCTGGCAGATAGGGGCTTACAGAGTCGATCTGGTAGATCCGTCGGGATCGGGGGATGCCTTCACCGGCGGTGTCATCGCCGGCGCGCTACGCGGTCTCGATATGCCCCGGATGCTGCGCTACGCAAGTGCCTTCGGCGCCTGCGCCACGCGTGCTCTGGGGACCACCGGCGGCCTGCTCTCGGTCGAGGAAACCGAAGCGTTCATCGAGGAAAATCCGATGGAAGTAGACTCGTGGTCGTTGTAGCAGGCCATAATGGTGACTAGCAGAAAACCTTAAAGAGGTTCTGCGGATATTCAGTGATTTACTAGAGATGATAGTGAGGATCACGAAATAGAAAGTGAAAAAGGATGGGCAGGGAGATATGCATGCCTGACCTCGGCACGGCTGACGCGGAGATCAGAATCGTGGAGTGGCTGGTCGAGGTGGGGCAGTCGGTGGCGCGAGGGGAGGCGCTGTTGACGGCTGAGACCGACAAAGCCGCAATAGAGATCGAATCGGTGGCGTCGGGTATCCTGCAGGAGGTTCGGGTGGAGGCAGGTGACGAGGTGGCGGCCGGAGAGGTCATAGCGGTTGTGAAGGGGGAAGGGGGCACGGAAATCAGTACAGAATCTGCGACAGAGCCGGGACCCGATACGGCGGTAGAGGCCGAGGTTCCTGAGCCACAGATCGCTCCGGCTCCCGCACAGCCGTCTGGCCCGAAACCGTCGCGGAAGGGGATGTTTGCGAGAAACCGTGAAGCTAGAGCCAGGAGGCCGGCAGGTGGACGCCGGCACGCCGGGCTGCGGGACAACCAGCGCGCCGTGGCGAAGAGACTGACTCGGAGCCATCGCGAGATCGTACCGTTCGACATGGTCTGTCGGATCGAGATGACGGCCGCGGCCCGACAATTGGAGATACTCGAGACCGAACTCCAGCGACGGGTCGGGTACAACCCGTTCTTCATCAGCGCGATCGCCGGGATCGCGCGGGATATACCTTGTTTCCTGAGCTACCAACTCGGCGACGAGGTTGGGACGCACGAGCAGGCGAACGTCGGTTTCGTGGTGGGATTCGACAGGGCGCTTTACATTCCGGTGGTCCACGATGCCGATGGCAAGGTCCCGATAGATATCGGGCGAGAGGTGTCCAGGCTGGCGCTGAAGGCCGCCCGCGGCAGGTTGTCGGTCGAGGAGTGCTCGGGGGCCTGCGTGGTCGTGAGCGATCTGAGCGGCTATCCGATTCAATCTTTTAACGCCGTTATTCCACCGGGTAGCAGTGCGGCTGTCGCGATTGGCGGGGTCGAAGAGGTGCCGATTGTCAAAGACGGGACTGTTGCAGTGGTTCCGGCTGTGCAGGTGACCCTGACGGTCGATCATCGCGTCGTCAACGGGCGGAACGCGGCGATGCTCCTGACGCGCCTCATAGAAAGTATGGAGGCTTTATGAAAGAGACGGAGTACGACAGAGAATTTCTGGTTGACCTTTACGAACGCATGCTGCTGATCCGGGAGTTCGAGGAGGAGGTGAAGTTCCTCTTCCTCGAGGGGACTATGCCAGGTACGATCCACCAGTGCCAGGGGCAGGAGGCCGCGGCCGTGGGGGTGTGTTCGGCGCTGGAAGAGGACGACGTCATCACGTCTACACACCGCCCTCATGGCCACGCCTTGGCGAAGGGATTGACACCCGAGGAGATTCTGATCGAGCTGTTCGGCGGGGGCACGGGATGCTGCAGAGGCAAGGGCGGATCGATGCACGTGGGCAACATTGACAAGGGGATGCCGCCGGCGATTGCGATCGTAGGCGGGGGAATCCCGCTGGCCACGGGCATGGCGCTGGCGTTAAAGATGCAGAAGCGTCCGCAGGTCGCGGTCTGCTTCTTCGGGGACGGGGCCACGTCCGAGGGGGCGTTCCACGAGGGAATAACCCTGGGAGCGATATGGGACCTTCCCGTGATCTACGTCTGCGAGAACAACTTGTACGGCGCCTCGACGCGGGTGGATGAGATCACGCGCATGCCCCATATCGCCGAGCGGGCAGCGGCATACGGCATACGCGGCGAGACGGTCGAAGGCAACGACGTGCTGGCGGTCCACGAGGCAACGAGGATCGCCGCCCGTCAGTGCCGCGACGGGGAAGGCCCGGTCCTTCTGGAGCTGGAGACCTATCGCCTGACCGGCCACTCCCGCCGCGACGCCTGCCACTACCAGCCGGAGGAAGAGCGCGAGGCGTGGGCTCGGCGGGATCCGATCCTGGTTTTCGGCCGGGCGCTGTGCCAGCGCGACGACGTCGAGCAGGCGGATCTCGACCGCATCCGCTGCGACGTGGAAGCACGGGTAGCCGGCGCGATCGAAACCGCCAGGGGCGAGCCGGCGCCAACGCTAGCGGATCTGACCACAGACGTTTACGCCTAAACTTCCGCGCGCCCTTCCGACCTGCGGCGCGACGCTAGCACTGAGAGGAGCAGATGAGACGTTTGACGATAGCCGAGGCCCTGCGCGAGGGGATCAGCGAAGAGATGCGGCGAGACGAGACGGTGTTCTGCCTTGGAGAGGACATCGGCGTGCCCGGCGGCTGGGGCGGTGCGTTCACCGTAACACTGGGTCTGGAGGAGGAGTTCCCGGAGCGCACGTTGAATACGCCGATCGCGGAGCTGGGCTTTTTCGGCGCCGCCGTCGGGGCGGCCATCATGGGGATGCGGCCGATCGCCGACGTGCAGTACGGCGATTTTTTGTTCTGTGCGATGGACCAGATCCACAGCAACGCGTCGATGCTGCGCTACATGTCCGGCGGCACGGTGAAGGTGCCGATGGTGATGCGGGCACCCGTCGGCGCGACAGGGCGCGGGGCGCAGCACGCGCGCAACATGGAACGGTTTTTCGTCGGCGTGCCCGGTATCAAGGTGGTGGCCGTGTCGAACGCCTACGACGCCAAGGGGATGCTGAAAGCGGCGGTGCGCGACGACAACCCGGTGATGATCTTCGAACACAAGTTGCTGTACGGCTCGAAAGGGGCCCGCACCGAGAGTGGCGCGGTCGACGGCAGCTGCGAAGTTCCGGACGAGGATTTCACCGTCCCGCTGGACAGGGCTGCTGTCGCCCGCGATGGGGAACAGGTGACCGTTCTTGGGTGGCTGCTGATGCACCACTTCGCCCTGGCCGCGGCCGAAACGCTGGCGACCGAGGGGATCGATGCCGAGGTCATCGACGTGAGGTGCCTGTCGCCGTTTGACTACGACACGATCGGCCGGAGCGTGCGCAAGACCGGATACGTGGTGATCGTGGAGGAGGGACCGGTCACCGGCGGCGTGGGCGCGGAGCTAGCGGCCGGCATCACCGAGCGCTTCGGCGAGTACCTGATGGAACCAGTGCGCCGCGTCGCCTCGCCGGACGTTCCGGTGCCGTTTGCGCCGGTTCTGGAAAACGCCTATCGCCCGGATGCAGAGAGGATCGCGGAGGGGGTGCGTCTGCTGCTGCAGAGCCACTGATTTTAAACAACAATCATAGGAGAGGAATCATGCTGACCAAAGAGGAAGTGCAGAAGTACCAAAAGGAGGCCGGCGAGCTGTTTTCGAAAGCCGGGATCTATATCAGGGACGACGAGATGGAGCAGATCGAGATCGCCGATTTCAACCTGAACCAGTTCGAACAGACCGGCCTGGGCGTGCTGGTCTATGTCAATACCGAGCGCTGCTGCGCCAAGGAGTTGGCGATCTGGCCGCGGCAGTCTTGCCCGCAGCACCGCCATCCCACCATTGACGGGCGGCCTGGCAAGGAAGAGACGTTCCGCTGCCGCTGGGGCACGGTCTATCTGTACGTGCCCGGCGAGGAGACGGCCAATCGCGGGGCAAAGCCGCCAGCAGGACGGGAGGACACCTACAACGTCTGGCACGAGATCGTGCTGCAACCTGGGGATCAGTACACGCTCAGCCCGGATACCTGGCACTGGTTCCAGGCGGGAGACGAGGGGGCGGTGGCCTCGGAGTTTTCGACGACCAGCACTGACGAGGCGGATATCTTCACCGATCTGGAGATTCAGCGCGAGACTATGATAGTCGATTGAAGAGTCTTCACTCAATGGCCAGGGCGCAGAGGGGGATGGGGTCGATGCCGAAGGCGGGCAAGGGGACGGCAAAGACATACATCGGGGAACAAACCTCACGTGCGCCGCCCCCCTGATGCCAACCGATCCCGTTCCCTCATCCTGCGACTTAGGTGATACGAACTTCCAATACCCTGAAGTCCCCTGGTATCCCAACCCTCCCGCGCCTGACTTTAAAAGGCGGTACGGAGTTCTGCGCGCTCCGCTGCCCTTTTTGCTGCTTATCAGTGGAGTCAAAAAGCTATCTGGAGAGTTTTGTTAAAGAAACTGCACCGAAAACCAAATATAAAAATCAAACACCATAAAATCAAATCCGTCAACCCTCTGCTAGATGCCTTGGATCTGTGAAAATTTTCCCTTGACTGGTTTTGATTTTCCTATACTTTTTACGCAGACAACCGGAGCGTTTATTTGTAATTCGGGAAGGGGATGTTTTAGTGCAAAGTTCGCGCAAGCTGACGTTATCACCAGCGCTGCCTTTTGCTTGAAAACTCTTAAAAAGGTTTATTCACACATTCAACAAAAGGAAAACCATAATGAATGAAAAAGAAATACTGCAGCAATTGTATGAAAGCGTGCTTCAAGGCGATTCAGCCAAAGCTGTTGAAGCCGCCCAACAGGCACTGGATGCGAAAATCTCCCCTCTCAAAGCCATCGAGGGGGGGATGACTCCGGCCATCCAGGAGGTTGGTGATCGATTTGGAAAAGGTGAGATGTTCTTGCCCGAAATGGTCACCAGCGCAGATGCTATGGAAGCTGCCTTAGAAATTCTCGAACCGTTCTTTGAAGGTGATGAAGGTGCTAAAAAAGGCAAAGTGCTGATCGGCACCGTCAAGGGTGATATCCATGATATTGGCAAGAATATCGTCATCGCCCTGCTCAAGGTCAATGGCTTCGAGGTCATCGATATCGGGCGTGATATTGCCTCGACTGATTTTGTCGATAAGGCTGTTGATCTTGGGGTAGAAGTCATAGGCCTCTCTGGGCTGCTGACCACCAGTTTGCCCATGATGCGCGACATCATCCAAATATTGGACGATGATGGTGTGCGCGATCAGCATAAAGTCATCATCGGGGGTGGCCCAACAAGCCAGGAATATGCTGATGAGATCGGCGCCGATGGTTACGGCGAGACGGCTTACAGCGCCGTTCAACTTTGCAACCAATTGCTTGGAATCGCTTCGTAAAGGGAAGGTTTATCATGCCGGGTTTACATTTTGAAATGATGGAACGTGTGGATCAAGGCCCACGAGTCCGGGAAAAAGAATTTGACACTTCAATTTTCCCACGTGTTAAGGAATTAGCTGAAAAATATGATATCAAGTACGACCCCGCTCATCCTATTCCCGACGATGATGCTATGGCCGACCGGCTGTTTGCGGCTGGGATGGAATATGCCGTTGAAAAGGGTCTTTGGGTTTTGGATACTCAGAAAGTTGTACATTTTACTGAAGCGGAGATTTGGCGCTTCTTAGATAATTTCCATACCCCGCTTACATTTGGCTACGGCAAGGATCAGGTCACGTTATATCCCCGCAAGCCGGAGAGCGATGTGCGTCCGTTGGTGATCGGTGGCGCGGCCGGTTCGAGTATGACCGAGGGCGAGATCTACGTCAAACACATGATGAACTTTGCTCTGGAGCCGACCAACGATATGATCGCCAACGGCAACCCGGCCTGGATCGAGGGGCGCGAAATCCGGCCTTTCTCTCCAAACGAGGTGCACGGTGCTATTCAAGAAGTAGGTTGGATCCGTGAGGCTATTCGGCGTTCAGGCCGCCCAGGTATGCCCATGTTCGTGGCGCCGGGCTGTGCCGCCTCGGCCCCACCGGCAGTGGCGATCATCAACGAAGAGCGCGGCTTGCGCAAGGGCGACTTCATGTATGCAGCCCTGCTAACTGAGTTGAAATCTGACTATGACCGCTTGATCAGAGCGGTTACGGCCGTCGAAAATGGCGTGCATGTGGCCACCTTGCTGGCCCCCATGATCGGCGGCTGGGCTGGTCCGCCAGAGGGCGCGGCCATCTGTGGGGCGGCTGAAACCCTCTTGGGTGCCATCTGCCACAGCTCCACCATTGTGGTCAACCATCCAGTGCACATGAATCTCAAAAATGGCGCTACAACTCACCGTCAGACTCTGTGGGTCGAGAGCGTCATCGGGCAGGCTTTCTCGCGCAACTGCAGGTTCCCCATCGGGCAGAACGTCTTCCTGGATGCGCGCGCCGGGACGTATGAAGTGCTCTGGGAGGCCGCGGTCAACGCCATCGTGGCGGTCAGCAGCGGTCAGCACACTGGCCCTGGTCCCAGCGGGATCACCGGCGGCGACGATGTCGATATGATCTCTGGTATTGAAATGCGCATGCTGGGTGAGACCAGCCGGGCGGTGACTGGCATGAGCCGCAAAAAGGCCAATGAACTAGCCGTCAAATGTTTGGAAAAATACGAGCCCACCCTGGGCAACCCGCCAAAGGGCAAACGTCTGCAAGATCTGTATGACATCGAGAAACTCAAGGTCAAGGAAGAGTGGCTGGCGAAGTTCAAAGAGGTCAAAGCCCAATTGAAAGACTGGGGTATGCCGTACCGATAATAAGTGCTGTGCGGATTGTCATTCTTACAAAAACCATAACAATGACCGCACAGATTTGAAAGGATTATTAAATGCCTGGCCTGCTGATTGAAAATGGCTTTGTGCTGACAGGAAATTTCAGCGATGATGTTTTTCAAGAAGGTTATCTTTATATCGAAGACGACTGCATCACTGCAGTTGCTGAAGGTGATGCGCCGCTAACAATTCGCAGCCAAGCAGACGAAATCATTGACGCCACTGGGCAGATTGTCATGCCCGGCCTCGTCAATGCGCATGTGCATTTGCAGCAAAGCCTCGTCCGCGGACTTGCATCGCATCCATCCGTGAAAGCCTCCCCTGGGTTGCTTGGCCTAGTTCCACAGTCGCATAGTCTTCTCTAGTGGTCTTTTCCGATTCTTCAAGTTCCATAAGCCTCCTCAGAAGTTCCTTACGGAATTCCTCAATGGTTCCTTGGTCCAATTCAATCCCTTAAATTAGACTTCATATAGAGATTTACCATTTGATTCTAAAACCTGTTGCATTGCTAACAATGTCTGGTAAGCCAGGGATGATGCTCCAAACAAATTGAATCTCGTCTGAGTAGAAATATTGGAAATCAATATCTCCTGCCAGCAGAATTTTGAACTGATAATCTCTCATAAATGAATCTGATTCCTGAAAAAAACCATCATCACGATATTTATCGAAACGGTTCCAGCTTTCACGGAAATAAAAGGTGGGGCCCAATCCGAAAAACAAATTGAATTTATTAGTTAGAATGTAAGAAACTCTTGGACCAAAATGAAAGTAACCTGCTTTAAGATTCATTGAATCTAAATAATATGCGTAAGTCCATCTTAAAAATTTGATTGGAACATTTTCATAAAAAATCTCTTGATCTAAATATACTTCTAAACCCGGAGTAATAATATTTACGCCATCAGGGTCTAGTTTTCTAGGGTATTGTTGCCCAAGTTCTATAGATTTTTTTGAAAAATGATGAGTATAATGTAAGATTTCAAAGCCTAAATAATCAGCTATAGCAATATTTTTTGAAATACAAATAATGAAAAAAAGAACAATTAAAGAATTTATGAAAATTTTATAAATTATTCTCTTATATTTACATACAAGATATTTCATTATTTTCCAGAGCTTTATTGATCTCCCCTACAAGCAGTTGGATTCAGCAATGCATATGAGTCCATTCGGACTTTGTGACGATTCTGCGGCCCATGTGATTTCTAAGGAAGCAGTTCCAACTGCGTGAGACTCTGCAACAGTCCTGATTCCCGGCTCAATTCATTGAGCAGCTGGGAGTCACTCATCTTCGTCACCTCCATCTCCATCCTAACCCGTTTCGCTTCCTGGTTCCATTGATCCGGATCACGGTTTTTGAGGATAAAGATTTGGGCAGGAACAGACCCCTTTAGGGCATTTTCAAAGAGCGCGTTGGAAACCTTGAGAATGCCGCTGGTTTTTCCTTTCAGGATGGCATGAGCAAATTCAGGCTTACTAGATTGGGCCTTGTAGAAGGTTGAACGGGAACATCTAAGCATCACAGCCAGCTGGTCATTATTCAGTCCCAACGACGACAGTTTTTCAACTTTATCCAACACTTCCGGGGTGATCTTGAAGGAGGATCGCCCCGGTTTTTTTGCTTTCTGGACAGGACCCGTTTTAATACTGATCGGAATTATTTTTATTTTTGGGGGAGTGTCTCACTCCTCAGCAAGACCCCCCCCCGAGGGGTACGGGTCGGGGGGCTATCCTCCCGGAGCATCTAGTTCCTGCATCTCAAGTAGCCCAGTGTAGAGCACTTCATCAGCAACCTGACTTACCGTCATTCCTGTTCGCTCTGACATGGACACAAGAGTCCGCTTGATGTCCGGATGGATCGCGTCGCTGAAAGCACGGGGCGTTTCTCCTAACTGACCCGCCTGGCAACTCCGACATTGACATGTGCGTTCAACTCTCAATTACGTTTTAGCTTTTCATGTCCCAATCAAAGGCTGATCGCATCCAAATCCTAAATACCCGATAATACAACCCTTCAACGATCAAAAATGTGTCGCTTAAGCCCTGAAATCATTCTCTTGACCAATTTCGTTTTTCTCAGATTGTGTCAGCTTATCTTCACATGACGAACTCGCCTTCGGCGGGTTATGAACACCTAAGGCGGCACTGAAACCCCGCGATGGGGGTGCGGGAGGATTGGAACTTCAAATAGACATCATTGCGAAAATGACCGTCTCATTCTCCTTGACACCCAGAATTGTATCACATACAAAGACTTCTGCTTGAATCCAGCCAGCCGCTGGATTTTATTCCCCCGATCAGCCTGGCTGTGAACAAAAAGTGAACAGGCAGGGGGGATCAGAAATCAGTGGGGTGGTTCCGGATAAAGCTGAATCTGCGGTATCCCGGAAAACCCTGAAATATGGGTATTTACACTAATTGAAAGGAGGTGTACATGCGATTGGTTTCAAAAAAATGATCAGCATCTTTTCTGGGGCAGTGTTCTTCCGCGAAAGCGCTTCTTCAGGAACGGACTGTTTTCGCTTTGTCAAACTTAAGCATATTCATAATTAAGTCTAACCCAGTTTAATGGAGTCAATATGTTAGAAAAATTTCAGAAAGTAATTGTTGCTTTTGCCATTGGCTTAGCCATGATTTTTCCAATGAAAGGAGAAATTGAAGCTGCCACGCCTACCAGTGTAAAAATTGCATATTTTTTCACCGGTCCTCTAGACGAACCCTGGGCGCAGGCGATGTACCGAGCTGTACAACGCGTCAAGAAAGATTCTCCCAAAGGCTTGGAAATCAAAGACAAGTGGTTTGAGAAGGTCCCCATTGACGATTATGAGAAATTCATTCGGGATGTGGTCTTAACGGGTCTTTTCGACATTATCTGGCTGCACGATGCCTCCGCTGGTACCGATCCGGTGGATAATCTGCGTAAAGAATTTCCGGAGCAAATCTTTCCTGTGACAGCGTCTAACTATCGACCTGTGGGTGGGAATGCCTATTGGATTCAGGCATATGCCCATGAAGCCGCTTACCTCTCCGGTGTCATTGCCGGTATGATAACCGATACCGATACGATTGGAATGGTCGCCGGTTTCCCCTATGCCAGTGTGAACCACCTCTTGAACGCATTCGCCGACGGGGCCAGATCGGTCAACTCAAAAGCGAAATTTAAGGTGGCATACATCGAAGCCTGGTGGGACCCTGTGAAAGCCAAAGAAACCGCGTTGGCACAGATTGAAGCCGGAGCTGATGTAATCTATTCCGAACGCTACGGCGCCTTCGAAGCTGCGCGGGACAAGAAAATCCTTGCTTTTGGAAACCAGGCGGATATGCATGACCTTGCTCCCGAAACCATTATCACCAGTCCGTTAATGTACTGGGATCCTTCCATAAAACAGATGATCGAATTATGGTATGACAACAAGTTGAACGGCACGCCATATGATGCCCCCGCGGACAAGCCGGTTTTCTTCCTGATGAAGGACGGTGGTTCCGCGGTCGCACCGCTGTATGGATTCGAGCAATCGCTCCCGGCGGAGGTTTTGGCCAAGTTCAATTCTGTCAAAGAGCAAATCATCAGCGGATCCCTCAAGGTAGATTTGAAGCTCAAATCCTTGAAATCGGACTGAGCTGCTTGTTTTAAAATGGGGCTGTTTGCATCTTGCGTGAAAAACAGCCCCTTTATGTTTGAAAAGGTAATGATTTATGCACTCAGAAGCTGATACCCCTCTCCTGACCGTCGAGAATATTACAAAGAGATTTGGGCAGCTGATCGTAAATGATCATGTTTCCTTTGATGTTCAGAAAGGACACATCCATTGCCTATTAGGTGAAAACGGCGCCGGTAAATCAACACTGGCAAAGTGTATTTATGGTGCATCCAAGCCTGATTCCGGGAGGATTATCTTTAAAGGCAGGGAGGTTTCATTCTCATCACCCAGGGATGCTATTCGTCAGGGTATCGGCATGGTGCACCAGCACTTTGTTTTGTCAGAACCGATGAACGCTGTTGAGAATATAATAGTGGGAGAAGAATCTACAGGGGCAATTCTCAATCTTCAAAAGGAAACCGAAAGCATTCAAAAACTGTGTGATCAATATGACGTGACGTTTGATCTGAGTCTGCCGATCTCACAGCTTTCAGTGGGGGAACAGCAATGGATTGAAATCCTGAAAGCTCTGTACGTCGGTGTTGATCTTTTGCTTCTGGATGAACCTACTGCTGTGCTTACTCCCCAAGAAGTGGAGCGCTTGTTTTCGGTCATCAGCAAAATGGCCGAGGAAGGGATTTCGGTAATCCTGATTACCCACAAACTCCATGAAGTAATGGACATATCCAAGAAGGTGACCGTACTGCGGAAAGCGAAATCCATTGCCACAGTTGATACCAAAGACAGTTCCAGGGAATCCCTGGCAAAACTGCTGGTCGGCAGAGATTTTGACTTCAGGGTGGATAAGGTTAAGGTAGGTATTGGTAAACCTGTCCTTGAAATCGAGGAATTGTCCGTTCTCAGAGACAACCTGACTCCTGCAGTTGATTGCGTTTCTCTGACCCTACATGAAGGTGAAATCCTGGGTTTAGCCGGTGTCAGCGGCAATGGGCAGTCAGAACTGTTTGATGCACTGTTGGGAGTGCGCCAAGCTTTATATGGGAGAATACGCCTTGGAGAAGAAGAGATAACAAATCTTTCACCGGCTGAAATTTCAAACAAAGGCATGGCCAGTGTTCCACAGGACCGCCTCAAGCAGGGTCTGATTGGCAATTTCTCTGTCAAGGAAAACCTGATTTTAGGCGCTCACGGCAACCAGCCCTATTGTTCCGGTGGTGTTCTCAACATGAAAGCCATCATGGATTTTTCTGAAGAGGCGATCGATCATTTCGATATCAGGACCATGGGGCCTGAGCAGAAAGTGGAGCAGCTTTCCGGAGGCAATCTGCAGAAGGTCATTCTTGCCAGGGAGATCTCCCACCCGGTGAAGGCGCTGGTTGCCAGTTCACCCACGAGGGGTCTCGATATAAATGCGACTTATTATGTATACAACCGATTTCTCGAACTGCTGAAAATGAAAGCAGGGATTCTGCTGATTTCCGAGGATTTAGATGAGATATTCAATATCGCCGACCGTATTGCGGTCATCTATAATGGCTGCATTTTGGGAGAATACAGCATTGAAGATGCAACTATTGAAAAAGTTGGATTGTTGATGGCAGGTTTGTAAGAAGAAAAAGTGAGCAGTCAATTTAAATACACAATTGAAAAACGCAAGGATATCGGGTTCCTGCTGAATTCCTTATCGATTGTGATTGCCTTGATTGCGTCCATCGCTTTTGCTGCTGGTTTGATCGCGCTGTTTGGCGCGGAAGTAGACATCGTTCTCAAAGCAATCGCCAGGGGTTCATTCGGGAGCCTGCACGCGATCATCGATACGCTGATTAAAGCAACCCCTATTATGCTTACCGGGTTGGCAACGATTGTCGCATTCCGGGCCAAAGTATGGAATATCGGACAGGAAGGGCAGCTTTACGCCGGTTCAATGGGGGCGACATTCGTCATCTTGACATTCCCCGATCTAAATCTGCCTGCGGTGATCCACATCCCGCTATTGCTTTTGGCATCAATGATTGGAGGTGCACTGTGGGGTGGAATTCCTGGTCTGTTGAAATCCCGCTACAATGTCAATGAGATCATCGTCACTGTGATGCTCAACTATGTCGTCCAATACCTGTGCACCTTCCTGCTGAACGGAGTGTGGCAGGAACCTGGAAGCTACTATTACAATACAATCAGGTTTCCTCAATCCACGTTTTTACCATTGCTTTTCAATACGCGCTTGCACCTGGGTTTTATAATCGCACTCTTGGCAGCTTTGCTGGTTTATTTCTTGATCTGGAAGATGAAACTGGGATTCGAAATCAGGGCCAGAGGTGACAATCCTGTGGCTGCAAGCTACAAGGGCATAAACACCAAGCGTGTGACACTGCTTGTGATGCTTTTGAGCGGTGCAATTTCCGGGTTGGCAGGGGGAGTTGAAGTGCTTGGTATCCACCACAAACTTATCTGGGGATTTTCAAGCGGTTTCGGTTTTACCGGCATCCTGATCGCCTTGTTGGGGCGCTTACACCCGGTTGGTGTTATCGTGGCTTCGATTTTCTTTGGCGCGCTCCACAACGGTGCTTCAGCGATGCAAATTTATTCTGATGTTCCCAGGTCATTAGTCAACCTGATAATGGGGCTGATAATAGTAATGTTGCTATTCTGGGAAGCAGTATTCAAATATCGGCTGAGGAGAGTTGAAAATGTTAGCTGATTTTCTCCAAGCCGGGTTACTCATCAGTATTCTCGCCACTGCGGTCCGTATGGGGACCATCGTTTTACTCGCTGCATTGGGTGAATTAGTTGTTGAACGCTCCGGCGTTCTCAACCTCAGCGTAGAGGGCATGATGCTCAGCGGCGCATTTGCAGGGTTCATGGGCGCCTATTACACAAGTTCACTTTGGCTGGGCGTAATGTGTGCGATATTGGCCGGGATGCTGGTCAGCGCCTTGTTCGGGTTGCTGGCGGTTGTATTGCACATCGACCAGACAGTGAGTGGACTCACGGTTAACATTTTTGCTGCCGGTCTTACTTTTTACATGTATAGATCCATTTTTCCCAATGTCGGGGCGACCACCATTCCCGCACTGCAACCGTTCAGTAAGGTCCCGATTCCGTTTTTTTCGGAGATACCTGTAATCGGTGAAATATTGTTTTCCCAATATGCTTTGTCTTATATTGCATTTTTCATGATGCTTCTGATTGCTTTTTATCTTTACCGCACAAAGAGCGGGTTGATTTTGAGAACATTAGGCGAGAATCCTCGCGCGGTGGATATGAAAGGTATCAATGTCACCCTTTACCGCTTTCTCGCCGTATTATTCGGTGGCATGATGGCTGGGTTAGCCGGCGCCTTCATCACACTCGCATCCGTTGGTATTTTCGTTGCCGATATCACCTCGGGCAGAGGCTGGCTTGCAATAGCAATCGTTATCTTTGGTGACTGGAAACCGGTTAAAATCCTCTGGGCCAGCCTGTTCTTTGGATTCATCGATGCTTTGCAAATGCAGCTCCAGGCCCTCGGTGTTCAGCTGCCTTTTCAGCTGTTCCTGGCAATGCCGTACATCCTTACCACCGTGGCAGTGTTCCTCGGCCGGAAACGTTCAGGGGCGCCAATCGCTCTGGGAGTGCATTACGTGCGAGAATAAAAAAATACCATTCAAAACTGTTTTTTCCGGAGTTTTCTCAATGGTTTTGAATTTCACGTAACTACTAAATGAATATTGAGAAGATGTTAAATGACAAAGTTTACCTAAAAAAAGCGATACAGCTTTCTCGGGAATCAAGGGAAATTGGGAACCATCCCTTTGCATCACTGCTTGTTTCACCCGATGGAGAGGTTTTGCTTAAAGCTCAAAATTCTGTAAGCACCGAAAATGACAGAATCGGGCATGCTGAAATTAATTTAGTGAGGCAGGCTGCACGAAAGTATTCCAGGGAAGAACTTCTTGCCTCCACTCTTTATTCAAGCGCAGAACCATGCGCCATGTGCTCCGGAGCAATATACTGGGGAAATATCGGCAGGGTGGTTTACGCTTTGAGTGAAACGGGTTTGTTGTCCCTGACAGGGAATTCCATTGAAAACCCGACTTTATCGCTGCCCTGCCGTGATGTATTCTCCAGCGGACAACGGTCTGTTGAAGTCGTGGGACCCATGCTGGAAGATAAAGCGTCACAAGTTCATCAAGGATTTTGGCGGTAGCGGATTGCGTCTTCAAGACAGCAATATTCGACAGAGGAAACAGAGGTAATATGGATAAATCGGACAAAATTCTATTTACAAACCTGTTCAACCCCTGCGTTGAACCGGCATTCATTGAAAATGCGAGCAACGTTCTTGCAGGGGAACGGATTGAAAGTGTCGGCGCGGAACGGCCCGCAGGCGATTTCAGTGAGGTCATCGATTTTCAGGGTAAACATCGGCTGTCGTGAATGGATATCCTGCGGATTCAAATTGACTGCAGGTCTGCTAAAACCCCTGCGCTTCAAAAGCAACATAATCCACCGGATTCACAATGCCTTCAGGCACTCCTGAAGTTCCACCAGATGAATCACGGCACGTTCCCCGGCATACAGCTCGGCTCCCGGAAAATCAAAATGCGGCCTGAATCCCTCCTGAAAATCAAACAGTTTCGTGTAAAAACGCAGAGTTTCCTCCCTCCTTGAGGTGTGGATGTTAATGTGGTCAAGTCCTTGAATGGACATGGTTTTCCTGGTTGGAATTTTCTAGTTCAACATGATACAGTTTAGGCTCAGAATTCAACTGTTTTGATGGGATACCCTTTACTCGGGACCATAGTTCGCTTGTGGTTGAAAAATGACTTCTTGAGTCGGATTTAAACTTGACAGTCCAGAAATTTTCTTCATTAAATCCCTTTGTTGTCATACTAGAATTCAACTCGTAAATGCAACTTCACATCAAGGAAAGAAGTGATATAAATGATAAATGGGTTTTTATCGACGCAGGCATCCGGAACGTTCCGACTACTACCGGATTCTCGAATCGGATTTCTAGGCATTTACAAGGAACTGGTCGGAGAATTTTGAGGCGCACTACGGTTTTTTTGCGAAAGGAAGTCCAGAGTTCGGTTTTCTCCTTTCTCGATTGTGGGATCCCTTAGAACGGTGTGGCGCGTATGCACTGCGCAAGCTGTGACCAAAATGAGCAGTGCAGGAATAAATGGAACTAACTACTTTATGTAAAAGGGGGTGGGGTAGGTTGAGCCCCTGGGGGGCCTACCTCGGAGCATCCAGCTCCTGCATCTCAATCAGGCCAGGATTCCTATGTATCGAGGGCGGCACCTTGGGTGGCCTTGTCGTCTCAGGGACTGCAAAACGACACCTGGACCAATTTTTTAGGGGCATGTCTAATAAAATGAATCCAGACCTCAAACTGTTATAATCTATTAACCTTCTCAATACATTAATACTGCCGAAGGTGCAGTTCCATCTTCATCAATGACTAACTTAAAGTTTGGATCAAAAAATGGGGGCTGGACACATGTTGTCCAAACGAAAGGATAAAAATCAATGCCAAAAGAAATGACATCTCGTGAGCGTGTCTTGACCGCGCTGAACCACGAGGAGCCAGACCGGGTACCTCTGGTGTTGTGGGGTAGTTACTACGCGCTTAACGATGAAACATATTTTAGTCTGCTCAAATATCTAAATATAGGCGCTCCATTGCCCCTCTTCAGAAGATATTTGTCTCGCAACTCTAACTATTACGATGACCGGGTGCTGGACCGGCTCGATACGGACGTCCGCTATGTTTGGTCGGGTTTTACCGATTTGGGCGGAGCCAGAATGGAGGTTGACGGGCGCGATGCCTGGGGTGTGCAATGGGAACGCTATGGCCCGAATGTATCCTGCATCGGTTCCCCTTTGGCCGGAGCCACGCTGGAACAAATTGCCGATTATGACTGGCCCGACCCGGAGAAGTACTTTGATTTTGAACTGATGAAAAGCCGGTTGGCGATGCTCAAAAAAGAGTATCCCACCCACGCCATCGGTGCCAGAGCAGTGAACTCCTACGGCCCCTTTGAGCAAGCCGCAGATTTACGCAGCCGGGTTGAGTTTTATATGGATACCATTGATAAACCGGACGTGGCCCAACTGATTATTGAAAAAACCACCGACGTCATTGTACGGGGGCAGGAAATCTATCTGGATGTTGTAGGCAAAGATATTGATTTCTTAGAGGTTCCCGGTGATGACTATGGCTCGAACGAAACCCTGATGGTGTCCCCCGATACCTTCAGAAACCTGTTCAAACCGGCGTTGACCAGGATTATTCAATCGGTCAAAGATTATCGTTCTGATCTGCCTGTGGTTTTCCATTCTGATGGAGCCATCACCGAAATTATTCCCGACCTGGTTGAAATTGGCCTTGATATTCTCAACCCGCTGGAGCCTTTGCCGGTCACCGACTGGGTTGCTATCAAAGAAGAATACGGTCAACAGCTTTGCTTTATGGGCGGCATTGACATCAGAAAAGCATTGCCCGGTCCGGTAGAAGGTATCATCGAAGAAGTGAAGAAACAGATCAGTATCTTTGGCCCGGGTGGCGGTTATCTGCTAACCTCGGCCAATCATATGCAAATTGATGTTCCGCCGGAGAATATTGTAGCTATGTTTGATACGGGCCATGAATTTGGCCGATATCCATTAGGGTGATGTAAAATCGGGCTGATTCAAACAGAGTGATGGGTGACAAGTGATAAATGAAGGATGATTCACCTGTCACTCATCACTTTCTTTTGCTTTACTGAAACACATTTTAAATCAACAACAGAAGAACTCTTTTGCCACAAATCGTTATTCTCGGCGAAGCATTGATTGATGTTTTTGCTGACAAAGGGTTGTCCCTGCGCGCCGCCAAAACTCTTCACCCCTCACCCGGAGGCGCGCCGGCAAATGTGGCTGTGTCTCTGGCCCGGCTGGGGGCAGACGTAGGTTTTATCGGCAAAGTGGGGGTTGATGACTACGGTTCTTTTCTCATTGATTTGCTGGCTGGCGAAGGCGTCGACACCACTCATTTTGTAGCCGATTCGCGCGGCCCAACCATGTTAGCTCTTGTGGCCGTACCTAGCCCAACCGAGCAGCAATTTATTCTCTATAGCGGAGCCAGCACGCTGCTCGTTCCTGAAGAGCTATCCCAAACTTACATCACCTCAGCCAGTGTGTTTGGCTATGGCTCGGTTACGTTGGCCGGCGAGAGCCGGACCGCGGCGCTGCAAGCAGCTCAGTGGGCTAAGGATGCGGGTAAGCAGGTAGTCTTTGATGTGAACCTGCGCCTGCTGCTGTGGCCCAACCTGGATATTGCCCGTGAACGGATAGAAGAAGCTCTGGATACGGCCACCATTGTAAAGCTAAATGAAACGGAGCTGAACTTTTTGACGGGTACAGCCGACCCCGCTCAAGGTAGTCAACAGTTACTTGAACGGAGTATCCAATTATGCTGTGTCTCGCTGGGGGCGGATGGGGCTTACTTTAACAACGGTACTGCTCAAGGACTCGTTCCGGCCTTTGCTGTTGAGGTGCATGACACTACCGGCAGTGGCGATGCCTTTGTAGCTGGATTATCTTTCAAACTAAACAATTTCGACAAACCGGTAGCAGAATTGGATGAAGCCACCCTGCGCCAAATGATCACCTTTGCCAATGCTTGTGGCGCGTTAGCGGCCACGCAGGTGGGAGCAATGAGCGCCTCACCCACGCTAGAAGCTGTTGAGCAGATGTTGCAAAGCAGTTAATCCACAACGGAGGATACGATGTCCTGGGAAACAACCATTCATTTGCACCGCCATTTTTTCTCGGAAACAGAACGCACACTGGCTGAATACGAAGGAATGACCGCGTCTACGTTTTTGTACAGCAGCGGCGTACACGGTCTGCGTTTGTCCAATCAGGTGGGAGAAATCACGCTGCTGCCTTTTCAGGGCCAGCAAATCTGGCACGCTGAATTTCATGGGTACACACTCACCATGAAATCAATGTTTGAGGAACCCAACCCCACCACCGAATTCTTGCACACCTACGGAGGTTTTCTCATTCACTGCGGAGCCACGGCTATGGGCGTCCCCGGTGAGACAGACAATCATCCCCCCCACGGCGAGTTGCCCAATGCCCCTTATCAAACTGCCCAACTGCTCATTGGCCAGGATGAACGCGGTCCGTACTTGGGTCTGACCGGCAGTTACCAATATACCGTGGCTTTTAACCACAACTACATTGCCCGGCCGGAGGTCAGACTTTACGCCGGCTCCAGCCAGATGCCGGTTTCAATGACGGTCAATAATCTCAAACATTCCGAGATGGCGTTGATGTATCTGGCCCACGTTAACTTCAGGCCGGTTGATAACGGACAACTCATCTACAGCACCCCTTGTGATTCCGACCACGTTCGGGTTCGTAGCAGCATCCCCTCTCACATTCATCCCGCTCCCGGCTATAAAGAATTTCTGGCCGAGTTGGAGCAACACCCCAAACGGCATAATGTATTAAAACCCGGCCTGATGTTCGACCCCGAGGTTGTCTTCTATGTTGACTATCTGGCCGATGAATCTGGCTGGGCGCACAGCATGCAGCTTCGGCCCGATGGCTATGCCGATTACATCAGCCATCGCCCGGACCAGTTGAAAAAAGGTGTTCGCTGGATTTCCCGCACTGCCGACCAGGATTGTTTGGGCATTGTGTTGCCGGCCACCGCTGAACCGGAAGGGTTTACCGCAGAAAAGGCCAAGGGCAATATCAAAATCCTTCCAGCTCAGAGCGAATTTTATTGCGAAATGGTGGTGGGATTATTGACACCGGCAGAGGCCGAAGCAATGGAGGCTGCCATCAACCGGGTGTTGTTGGGTAAGTAAGAAGTAGGGAGTAACAAATCCATCAACACTCCTCCAGATGCCATTGAATCCGTGAAAATCTTCCCTTGACTGGTTTTGATTTTCCTATACTTCTTTTTATTTAATTTAACGAGATTTCAAAGGGTTCTAAAGTTCAGTGACTGCATGGTCATTTTTATTTAGAAATTTCTTTACGTCAAAAGTAGTAGAATTCGACATCACCACTGTCGCAAGATCATGTTCAGGGTAAACTCTCATCTCACAATGATAACCTGCTCCACCACCTTCTTTAAAATAAAACACTTTATTATCAAGCTCTCCGATATGCCATCCAAATGTCATAGGAAGTTCTTCTCCAGTATTGCTTTTAGTCATTGTAAACAGAAGTTTTTT
>Ga0187833_10001414_pt1 | contig 27430 bp, 21 predicted proteins | sample ETNtaG_37_FD_167968 | JGI IMG/M metagenome (GOLD analysis project Ga0187833, IMG submission 167968) | Marine microbial and viral communities from oxygen minimum zone, Eastern Pacific Ocean - ETNP2014_SV_400_PacBio MetaG (Illumina Assembly) | ecosystem: Environmental > Aquatic > Marine > Hypoxic...
CGCCGCCCAGGTCGAACACCGCGATGGTTTCTTCCGTTTTGTTTTCCAGGCCGTAGGCAAGCGATGAGGCCGTTGGCTCGTTGATAATGCGCAGCACTTCCAGGCCGGCGATGCGTCCGGCATCTTTGGTGGCCTGCCGCTGGGTGTCGTTGAAATAAGCCGGCACGGTAATCACAGTCTGAGTGACGGCCTCACCCAGATAAGCCTCCGCGTCATCCTTCAATTTCGCCAGCACCATCGCGGATATCTCCTGCGGAGAGTATTCCTTCTCGCCCATGTGGACGCGCAAGTCCCCGTTGGGGGCAGCGCTCACCGAGTAGGGCGTGTGTTTCATAGCGCGCTGCACTTCGGGGTCCTCGAACTTTCGGCCGATGAAGCGCTTGATGGAAAAGAGCGTGTTTTCTGGATTTGTGATGGTTTGTCTGCGCGCTACCTGACCCACCAGCCGCTCACCGGTTTTGGTGTTCACGGCCACCACGGACGGCACCAGCCGTCCGCCCTCAGAGCTGGAAATCACGGTCGGTTCTCCCGCTTCCATAATGGACACCACCGAATTGGTGGTGCCGAGGTCAATCCCGATTATCTTGCCCATGATGCCTATTTCCTCTGCTCTCTACTTTGCCACACGCACCTGCGTCGGGCGCAACACACGCTCGCCCAACCGGTAGCCGGGGCGCACCACCGCGATGATGAGATCGCTGTCGTATTCGTCGTGCTCTTCTTGTACGATGGCCTCATGGAAATGTGGGTCGAATTCCTGGCCCGGCTCCGCTTCGATGACGGCAACGTCCTCGCCCTCAAGCACGGACATCAGTTTCCGGCGCACCATGTTCACGCCTTCGCTCCAGGCGGCGCCGTCGCCGGTGGTCGGTAAGGAGTCCAGCGCCAGCGCCAGGTCATCCAGAATAGGGAAGAATCGCGCCAGCAACGTGGCGGCGGCGTTCTGGCGGATAAGCTGCATGTCGCGCGTGGTGCGCCGTTTGTAGTTCTGGAAATCCGCCAGTGACCGCTGCTGCCCCTCCAGCCGTTCTGCCGCCAGCTCTTCGGCAGCGGCCAGCTTCTCGAGCCACTGTTCAACGGTGAGTTCCTCCGGTGGAATCTCCGCGGCGGTCTGCTCGCCATCTGCCGCTGCTTCTCTGCCGTCCGCACCGCCATCTTCGGGAGTGGTGCTGGTGGGCGGCGCCTGTTCACCCTCCGCTTCTGGTGGATGTTGCAACACGCTCTCTTTTTGCTCCATCACAGAATCGCTCCGTGCTTCCCAGTCTGGCTGGAGTTTGGTGTCTTCGGATTGCTGCTCGTTTACGGGCGGCATTGATTATCCGTAGCTTTCATGCACCAGGCTGGTCATCAGGTTGGCGACGTGGCGCACCGCCCCGATGGCGCGATCATAGGCCATGCGGGTGGGGCCGAAAACACCCACGGCTCCGGTGGCCACGTTGGGAGTACCGTAGCGCGCCAGCACCATGGAGCACTCGCGCAGCTCGCTCCAATCGCCTTCACCGGCGATGACCACCTGCACGCCACCGATGTGCGGGCTGAGCGCTGAGGCGAGGAAATCCTCGAGGAAGGTGCGTTTCTCCAATAGCTGCAACGCTTTGCGCGCCGGGGCCGAATCGGTGAATTCCTTCTGGGCGAGCACATTTTGCACTCCGTCCAGATACACCTCGCCTGCGGCAAAAGAATCGGCGCGGCGCATGCTGGCCGCGATTTGCGCGAGCAGAATGCGTTCGATGCCGGCTCGCGCGGACTCACTCTGGCGCTCAACCGCGTCGGCGGCGTGGCCGTTGCATCTTGATGTCAATCGGGCAGCTATTTCCGAAAGCTCCGGCTGCGAAACGGGCTCCTGCAGCGAGCAGAGTTGCTGCAAGACTTCACCGCCCTGCAGCACCAACACCATCAAGATCTGACGCCCGCGCGTGGAAATGAGCTCGAGATGTTTGCAGCGCGCTTTCGGGCTGTGCAGCGCGGTTACCAGTGCGGCGGCGCGGGTGTGATGCGCCAGCACCGCCACCGCCAGCCGGCCCCACTCGTCCACGCTGGTGCGCGCCTGATGGAATTGGTGGCTAATCAGGCGGCGTTCCGCCGACGGCAAGGAATCGTCCTCCACCAGCCGGCGCACGAAATAGCGGTAGCCCGCTTCCGTGGGGATGCGTCCGGCGGAGGTGTATGGCTGACATAGCATACCGGCTCGCGTGAGCGCCGCCATCTCGTTGCGCACGGTGGCGGAACTCCAGTCGAGCCCGTACTTCTCGACGAGCCTTTTTGAGCTGACGCCGCTCTTGCGGGGGACTTCCACGTATTCACGGACAATCAGTCCGAGGAGGCGTTCCTGGCGAGCAGATAATGTTTCCATGCGTACGTTCCGGTCCGAATTAGCACTCTCGATTGAAGAGTGCTAACAACTGCCCTTGAATGATACCACGGAGAATTAAGGCCTGTCAAGAATCCGGGTATAATCCTTGGCGAATGAGCGAGGAGCACCTGTGTCGACCAATCCCATTCGCGTGCTGATTGCCAAACCCGGGCTTGATGGCCACGACCGTGGCGCTAAAGTCATCGCGCGGGCGTTGCGCGATGACGGCATGGAGGTGGTTTATACCGGCCTGCGCCAGACCCCGGAGATGATTGCCGAGGCGGCTCTGCACGAGGACGTGCAGGCGGTCGGTGTTTCCATTCTTTCCGGGGCGCACAACGCGTTGGTTCCGCGTGTGATGACGCAACTGCGGGACAAGGACATATCCCACGTGCCGGTCTTCGTGGGCGGCATCATCCCCGATGAGGATGTAGCCGCGCTGCTGGAGTTGGGCGTGGCAGCCGTGTTCGGCCCGGGCACGCGCACGGGCGAGATAGTTGCGGCAGTGCGCTGTGCGGTTGAGCGCGCTGTGGCCGGGGCGTCTGGCTGAGGGCCGCCCGTCCTTAATCGCTGTTCCAACCCAATGTCTCTGGCAAAAAAGATAATCTCTGGTGACCAGCGGGCATTGGCGCGTGCTCTGACGTTCATCGAAGATGGCGATGCCGCCAGTGAGCGTATTCTCGCTGAACTGCACGCGCACGGCGGCAAGGCGCATTTGGTGGGTGTGACCGGTGCGCCCGGAGTTGGTAAATCCACTCTGGTGAACGCGCTGGCGCAATCAGTGCGCGCGCGGGGGGATACTGTGGGCGTGCTGGCGGTAGACCCCACCAGTCCGTTCAGCAGCGGCGCCGTTCTGGGCGACCGCATCCGCATGCGGGATCTGGCGGGTGACAAAGGCATTTACATCCGCAGCATGGCTACCCGTGGGGCGCTGGGTGGGCTTTCCCATGCGACTGCGGCAGCCGCGGATGTGCTTGATGCCGCCGGTTTTGACTGCGTGCTAATCGAAACCGTTGGCGTGGGCCAGGCCGGAGTGGAAATAGCCGCCAACGTTCACACGACTATCGTGCTGATGGCGCCCGGCAGCGGCGACGATGTGCAGGCGATTAAGGCGGGCATTCTGGAGATTGCCGATATTCTGGTAGTCAACAAAGCTGACCTTTCCGGCGCCGAGCAAACGCGCGCTTATCTGCGCTCCACGCTGACGATGGGTCAGACGGCCCGCGCCGTTGCCGGTCACCCGCATAGCGAGCAGGCTGATACTCCATCTCCGGGCTGGGAGGTGCCGCTGCTGATGACGGTGGCAAGTGTGGGCGAAGGCGTGGATGAGTTGCTGCAGAGTCTTGTGGCGCACCATGATTATCTGGCCAGCAGCGGCGAGCTCGACAACCGCCAGCGGGAGCGCATGCGTGCCATCGTTGAATTGCGGCTCCGCAATCGGTTGTATACTAGGCTCGTGCAGCAGGTTTCGCAGCAGCGATTTGACGCACTCTTGCAGGCGATTGTGGCGCGGGAGACCGACCCGTACAGCGCCGTCGCAAGCCTGATGGAGGATATTGATTGAAGTTAGTGCTGTGACGAGGATTGAATAATGACGCCCATAAAAATTCGTGACCCACGCATTTATGGTGAGATTCGCTTGTATGCCGGCTCTGCCAGCCCCGAGCTTGCCGATGAAATAAGCGATTATCTGCGCGTGCCGCTCAATGGTCGCGACCTGGTGCGCTTCCCCAACGAAAATATTTTCTGCCGACTGCACGCCAGCGCCCGCGGGCAGGATGCTTATGTTATTCAGAGTACCACATCCCCGGTGAACGACAATCTGATGGAACTGCTCATCATGTTGCAGACTCTGCGTCTCGATTCCGTGGGCCGATTGACAGCGGTGGTTCCATATCTATGTTATTCGCGCTCTGATAAAAAGGACCAGCCGCGCGTGCCCATTGCAGCGCGCCTGGTGGCGGACATGATGGAGGTGGCGGGCGCGGATCGTTACATGACTCTCGACCTGCACGCCGGTCAGATTCAAGGCTTCTTCTCAATCCCCGGTGATGCCCTCACCGCATTCCACATTTTGAGCGACCACTTCCAGCAGCGCTGTGAGCACATGCACAACCCGGTCGTCGTGACGGCAGACCTGGGTTTTGCCAAAAAAGGGCGCAACTTCGCCGCCAAACTCGGCTTGCCTATAGCCTTCATCGAGAAGCGTCGCCAGCAAAACGATGCGCGCGCCGAGGCTGTCGGCGTTATTGGCGACGTGCACGACCGCGATGTCATCATCGTTGATGACGAGGTTGATACGGCTGGCTCAGTGATTGAGGCCCATCATATCGTCAAAGGACAGGGGGCGCGAGACGTGTATCTATCCTTCGTACACGCCGTGCTCTCCGACCCGGCGACCGAACGTTTCCAGAACACTGATTTCAAAGCCATTGTGACCACCAACACTGTTCAGATTCCCGCGGAAAAGAAACTCCCCAATATGACCGTGCTCTCCATTGCCCCTCTGCTGGCAGAAGTCATTTTGCGCGCTCACGAGGGTCGCAGCGTGGGGGAGATGTTTAACGAGTAGTACGGTTGCATGTTCAAGAAGCTCCTGACAGCAGTTGGTGGAAAACCGACTGAGCGCGACCTGAAGCAATATGAACTGGTCGCGGATGAAATCTCCGCCCTTGAACCTGAATATCAGGCCTTGAGCGATTCGCAGCTGCGCGCGAAAACCGACGCCTTCCGCGAGCAGCTGCGCGCTGCCACCTCCGGCCTGAGCAATGATGACGCCCGAAAGGAGGCCGAGACACATGCGCTTGATGAGATTCTGGTGCCGGCGTTCGCCGCGGTGCGGGAGGCTGCAGTCCGCACCATCGGTTTGCGCCATTATCCGGTGCAACTGATTGGCGGGCAGGTGCTGCACGCCGGCCGCATCGCGGAAATGCGCACTGGCGAGGGTAAAACGTTGGTGGCCACCCTGCCGCTCTATCTGAACGCACTCTCCGGCCGGGGCGCGCATCTGGTGACGGTCAACGATTACCTGGCGCGCCGCGATGCTAAATGGATGGGGCCAGTCTTCCACTTGCTCGGCATGCAGGTCGGCATTCTGCAGGACGCCGGGCGTACCGACAACGCGCAGATGGCCTTTCTGTTTGATCCCGAGCATGAGACCCCGCAGGAGGACAGCAACCACATGCGTATGGTGGCCCGGCGCCAGGCTTATGCCGCCGACGTGACTTATGGCACCAACAATGAATTCGGTTTCGATTATCTGCGCGACAACATTGCCAACCGCCTTGCGGACCGGCGTCAACGTGCTCTGCACTATTCCATCATTGACGAGGTGGATAACGTTCTCATTGATAGCGCGCGCACCCCGTTGATTATCTCTGGCCCGGCGCAGTACGACCCGGGCATGTACATCGAGCTTGCGCAGGTGGTGCGCCAGCTAAAACCGCAACACTACGAGATTGATGACCGTGCACGCGGGATTTCTATTACTGATGAAGGCTACGACCGCGTAGAAGAACTGCTGGGGAAATTACTGCGCGACCCTGAGCGACCGGAAGATATCACGCCGGAACAAGCGCAGATCCAATCTCATCTTGAGCAGGCGCTGCGGGCTGAATTCATCTTCAAGCGCAACAAGGATTATTTGGTGCGTGGCGGCCATGTGGTGATTGTGGACGATTTCACCGGGCGAGTGATGCCGGGCCGGCGCTGGTCCGACGGTCTGCATCAGGCCGTGGAGGCCAAAGAGGGTGTGGCCATTCAGGCCGAGAACGCCACTTACGCGACCATCACGCTGCAGAACTTCTTCCGCATGTATGCGAAGCTCGCCGGTATGTCCGGTACGGCGGTCACTGAAGCGGAGGAGTTCGACAAGATATACGAGATTGACGTGGTGCCCATCCCCACTCAGCTCGATTATCGTGCCCGTGTGGACCCCGACTTGACTGAGGTGTCTTTCAGGGAGAATGGCTCGAAATTCTCGTTCATTGCCCATGTGGATGACACTGAAGCACCGCTGCTGCACCGGCGCAAAGATTATGATGACCTTGTCTTCCGCACCGAGGAGGCCAAGCTGCGCGCCCTTACGCAGGAAGTGTTCACCCGCCATGTCTGCGGGCAGCCCATGTTAATTGGCACCACATCGGTGGAGGCCTCCGAGCGTCTGGCGACGCGCTTTCGGGCGGAATCGCTGCGTGGGCTGGCGCTGGTCTGGCTGCTGCGGGATGCCTGGTTCGAGGTGAACGATCGCGAGGAGGATGGCCGCGCTGTGCCAGAACTGGCGGAGTTGAACGCGCCGCTGGACAAACTCAAGCCGTCGCTATTGCGGCCGCTGGGAAAGGAATTGAAACTGCGCCTGAATCCCACGGCGGCAGAGAACCTCTCCCGGCTGTGCGAAATTCTAGGTCTGGACGAGCACGCTCAGCCCGACCTGCGAAACGTGCTCGAGGCGGGCATTTCCTGTCAGGTGCTGAACGCCAAGAAGCACGACGAAGAATCGCGCATTATCGCCCGCGCCGGGGAACTGGGCGCGGTGACAATCGCCACGAACATGGCTGGCCGCGGCATTGATATTAAGCTGGGCGGCGAAATCTCCGAAGAGGCGCTGGCTAACGTCAACCGCGTGCTGAAGCGCGCGGGCGTGGCTGATGCCTTCAATATGACGCATGAAAAGCGGGAGCAGGCGACGCACGCGCTTTCTGCGGAAGATTATGGAATCTACGCCGAGGAGGTGCAGGCCTTTCGGCAGCATATGCAGGACGAGCAACAGGTGCGCGAATTGGGTGGGCTGCACGTGGTCGGTTCGGAGCGTCATGAGGCGCGCCGAATCGACAACCAGCTGCGCGGACGCGCCTCCCGGCAGGGCGACCCGGGCTCGAGCCGTTTTTACCTTTCCCTCGAGGATGAACTTATGCGCAGGTTCGGCGGCGCAAACGTTTCCAGCTTGATGGAGCGCCTGAACATTGATGAGGCTATGCCAATCGAACATGGCATCGTCAATAAGAGCATCGAGCAATCGCAGACGCGGGTGGAAGGCGCCAATTTCGACGTGCGCAAGCACCTGCTGGAATACGATGATGTGCTCAATGTGCAGCGCACCAAGTTCTACGAGCAGCGCAATCGCATTTTCTGCAAAGATGATTTGAGCGCCGATATCGAGGCGATGCTGGCCGCGGAAGTGCAGCGGCGAGTGGAACTCTCCAGCGTCGACGAGGAAGGCTGGTGGCGGCTGCTGGCTTGGCTGGATGGCACGCAGCCGGCCCTGCAGCGCAGGGACGGCAAACTGTTTTTTCCGTTTAGCATTGAGTTGCTGCTTGATGCTCTCGCGCAAGCGGTGCCAGCGCTGGAGCAACTGTGGCATGCGCAGCAGAACGCGGGCACAACCGGGGAGGTTGACGAATGTGCTAAAGCAGTTGCCGGGCAGCAGGGCGACATCCATACCACCCTTCTGGAGATGGCCCGGCGGGCGGCTGATCTGGCGCTGGAACGTACGCTTCTGGCGTATGATGCCGAGCTTGAGAATCTGGCCGAGCAGCTGCCCGCGCGCGTGCGCGAACGCTGTGAACTCGCCGAAATGACATATGAGGGCGCGGTGATGGAGGCGCGGGAGGCCGGACAAGTCTTGCCCGTCGCGCAGGTGGCCAAAGAAATGCTCGATACGGCCGGAGTAGCTCTGCAGCTTACCCGCGAGCAGCTCGGCGATTTGACCATGGATAACCTGAAAGAAGAGGTGAGCGCGCGCATTCAGAGGGCCCTTGGCGCGGACCTGCTTGCCAAAGCCCTGCGCCGAATCGAAACGCGCACGCGGCTAGAGCTGCTAATCGAGTTGCCGGACTGGGAGGAATTGGACTGGGACGATTGGCGCGAGCAGGTCTTGGAAGCACTGGCGACTGCGCAGAACCAGCGCATCGAGCAGCACATTGGTGAAATAGAGCAGCTGCTGCAGAAGCATCTCACTAATCCTGAGCACATGACGCGCGGCGATTGGGGACGCCTTATATTGGACATAGCTTACAGCCGCGATGTCAGTTTCCATGAAAAGACGCGCCAGCGACTGGTGCGCATGGAGCAACGCTTTCCGTATGTTTATCACGCGGCCGAGTTACTTCAGGAGGAGAGCGCTGAAACGATATTGGAACGCGTGCTGACGCATTTGCATCGGGCGAGTGAAATCCTGAGGCGTGCGTGGGGTCAGGCAGAGCTGCAGCGGTTGCAGGCGCAGCGCGTGGCGGATCTGGACGACAAGGCCGCAGTGCTGCTGCGCGCGGAGCTCGGGGATTCCGATTATACGGCCATTGAAGGGCAACAGCTCGGCGCTCTGACTGGCGCGGCGCACGAGCAGGTAATTGTGGCGCTCGGGCGCGGGGTTATGGGCGGGGCTTATCGGCTGCTGCTGCTCTCAATCAGCAGCCAGTTGTGGGTTGATTATCTCACTTCCATGGAGGCGCTGCGCACGTCCGTTGGCCTGGAGGCGTATGCGCAGCGTGACCCGTTGACAGCGTACAAAAGTCGCGCGTTTGACCTATTCCGGCAGTTGCTGCTCGACATGCGCACCAGCCTTGTTGCGCGCATGTTCACCGCCAGCCCGGTGGAACTGACCGGAGTGCGCACGGAGGGGCGAGGAGAGGAAAAGACAGCCGGCGACAAAACACCGGGTCGCAACGACCCGTGCTGGTGTGGAAGTGGCAAGAAATATAAGAACTGCCATATGCGCCGCGCGGGGAAGAACAAGGCGCGGCCGCAGGGTGCGCCGGTCACTCTAGCACGCAAGAAGAAGCGAAAGAAGAAGCGCGCGCGCCGCTGAGCGGTTATGCAGCCTGCGGGCGGCGGAGCTCTGGGGCTGGCTGGCACCCCGGGCAGAGATGTGTGCCACGCTGCCCAACCGTGATGCGTGTGATAGTGCAGCCGCATTCGCGGCATGGCTCTCCCCGCCGCCGGTACACGCGAAAATGGTGTTGATGGCTTCCGCCCTTGTAAACCCAATCGATGCTGGCGCCGTTGTGGAGAATGCCGGCGCGCAGTACCTTCCGCAGTGCGCGCCACAACCGCCGGGCGTCCTCCGGCGAGAGCGTGTGGCTGCGCGTGAGCGGGTGCAGCCGCGCGAGATGGAGCGCCTCGTCGGTGTAGATATTCCCCATTCCGGCGAGGAAGCTCTGGTCGAGCAGCAGCGGTTTCAACATGCGTTTGCGCGCGGCCAGCGCGCCCGTGAATTTGGCTGGCGTGAATTGTTTTGACAACGGTTCCGGGCCGAGGCTCGTGGTGATTTCATCCGCAGCGCCCACCAGATACACGCGGCCAAACTTGCGCGCGTCCGAGAAGCGCAATTGCTCGAGATTGTCGAAAGTGAGCACGGTGTGAGCGTGCCTGTCCGCGGGAGTATCAGCCGCGGCCACATACAAATCGCCGCTCATTCGCAGATGAAAGAGCAGCGCATCGGCACTCAGTTGAAAGACGAGAAACTTCCCGCGCCGCCGCACCTCCGCGATGCGCTGCCCGCGAATGCGCCGCTTGAATGCGGCGGGCGAGGGCGTGTCAATGTGACGCGGCCAGCGGATGAGCGCGCGCTGGATGGTACGGTCGATGCACGAGGCGCGCAACTGGCGCACACGGGTTTCAACCTCGGGGAGTTCGGGCATTTCCTATTCGTGAGCAGCATGCGCAGCGGGGACGCTGGTTGCGGGCTGGAGCTCCCCGGCCAGGACTTGAACCTGGAACCAATCGGTTAACAGCCGATCGCTCTGCCAATTGAGCTACCGAGGAAGGCTTCGGGATTATAGCCGCCGCAACAGCACAGTGTCAAGGTTTCTCCGGGCGTGGCGAGATTATGTGAAACGGCGGCCGGCGCTGCTCGACCTGCGCGCGCAGCTGCGTCAGACCCGCTTTCGCCTTAGAGCGCTCTCGCGGTAAAATGGGCAGCCGCGCGAAATCGCTCGCGTCCAGCAACTGTTGCACGCCATGCGCATCCACCCACAAATCCAGCGCAAGATCAACGGTGTTGATTTCAGAATCCACCAGCAGTGCCGGGCGCGTGATATTGCAATACCAGCCTTTCAAGGCGTCATCTCCCCGCGCGTGGATTTGATAAATCGAATACCAGCGCGTGGTGAAAAACCACTCGATGAAACGGTCGCCACGCTCGAAGACGGCATAACCGAGGTCAATGTGATCATAGCGGTCAAAGCGCGCTTCAATCTGCACCCAATAGCGCGTCTGCTCTCGGAGTTGTCCGCTCCAGGTCAACTCTGTCTCGCCGGCAATGTTCAGCTTGCGAACGGTCAGCCGGTCGCCGATGTTCACTTTTTGGCTTCCGGCAGCCAGATGACCGCGTCCGACGGCAACGCGAGACGGATTTGCGCGCCCACGCGCGGCAGCTCTTCCGGCGTCGGCAGCTCGAAGCGGAGCGGCGGCCCCTGTTCCGGCTGTAAATGCAGGTGGATGAGCGCCCCGCGAAAAGAGACGGCTGTCACTATGCCGCGCAGCTCCCCCTGCGCTGAGATTCTCGCGCCGGTGGGACGCAGCAGCACGCTAATCGGTGCGTGCCCCGCCGGCGGTTGCCGCCTTCCGTTGGCGAGTGGCTGCCAGCCGGCAGCTGGCAGCCGCACGCCGGGCCGCCCGCCCTCCCTTTCCGGTGTGGCTACAAGGATGTTCGTCAGCCCCATAAAGCGCGCCACATACGCCGAAGCCGGGCGGGTGTAAATCTCAGTGGGCGCGCCGATCTGTTGAATCTCGCCCGCGCGCATGACGATGACGCGGTCGGCGATGGCGAAGGCTTCTTCCTGATCATGGGTAACATAGATAGCCGTCTGTCCCAGCGCGCCGAGAATCCGGCGCAGTTCGGGCAGCAGCTGCTCGCGTAGCGCTCGGTCGAGCGCTCCCAGCGGCTCATCCAACATCAGCAGGCGCGGCTGCGGCGCCAGTGCGCGCGCCAGCGCAACCCGTTGCTGCTCGCCGCCGGAAAGGGTGTTTACATCGCGGCGGGCGAAACCTGCCAGCCCGACCTGTTCCAAAATGGCGGCAACGCGCGCCCGCACGGCGGCGGGAGGCTTGCGTTGTTGCCGCAGTCCGAAGGCGACATTGCCGAAAACATCGCGGTGCGGAAAGAGCGCGTAATCCTGGAACATCAAACCGAAATTGCGCCGGTGCGGCGGGACGGAAGTCAGCGCCGCGCCATCCCAGCGCACTTCGCCGTTTTCCGGTACCAGCAGCCCGGCGATAACGCTCAGCAGCGTAGATTTTCCGCAGCCGCTGGGGCCCAGCACGGCGATTATCTCCCTCTCTGCAACGGAGAAGGAAACCGCGCACAGCGCTGGGGTTTCGCCGAAGGATTTGGAGATACGCCGGATTTCTAGCATGTTGCTTCTTCAGATTTCGCCCACTGCGCCGACGCGCAGCGATTCGATGGCTAACATTCCGCCCCCACAGAATAGCATCAAAATAGTGCTTAGCGCCAGCGCCTGTCCGTAGTTGAGTGCGCCGGGCTGCGAAAAATAGCGATAGATGGCGACCGGCACGGTGGGAAATTCGGGACGGGAGAGCAGCGCGGTGGCGCCGAATTCGCCCAGCGAAATAGTAAACGCAAAGGCGGCGGCGACGATTGCGGCGCGTCCGATGAGCGGCAGGTCAATTTCGCGCCACACGCGCCGCGGGCTGCTGCCAAGCACAGCGGCTGCCTGCCGCAATTGTGGGTGGATGCTCGCCCAGGCGGGCATCAGGCTGCGGATGACGAAAGGGAAGGCCACCAGCGTGTGCGCCAGCGGCAGCAGTAGCGGCGAGGCGCGCAGGTTCAGGGGCGGGCGATTGAAGGCGATGATGAAGCCGAATCCCAGCGTGACCGCGGAGGTGCCCAGCGGGAGCATCAGAATCGGGTCCAGCCAACGCCCCAGGCGCGTGCGGCGTGCCAGCATTCCGGCGGCTGGTAGACCTAGCCCCAACGAGAGCGCTACCGTCAGCAGGGCGTTGCGCAGCGAGATTGCGATGGTTTCGATGGGCGTAACGAAGAAGAGTGCCTGCCGCCGATTGAAAAAAAGTTCGCGATAGTAATTAAGGGTGAAGCCGGTGGTCACCACGCCGCGTTCGCCGCGCTCAGCTTCCAGCTTGAAGACCGAGCGTGCAGCCAGCGCGCCCAGCGGAGCCGCCAATAAGGCCAGCAGCCCGATGATGATCAGGCCTGCAGCCAGACGCGCGCGCCAGTTGGTCAGCTGGCGCTGGGTGGTGCGGGGCGGGCGCACGTCCAGGGGACGACTGACGCGCGCTGCTAGGCGTGTGTAGGCGATGGTCAAACCCAGCGTGCAGAGCAGTTGCAGCAAGGAGAGCAGCGCCGCTAGCGGCAGGTTATAGAAGTTCAGAGTCTGGCGATAAATGGCGACTTCGAGCGTGGCGAAGCCGGGACCGCCCAGAATCAGGATGATGCCGAAAGACGTGAAGTTGAAGATGAAGATCAGCAGCGCGGCGGCCAGCACTGCCGGGGCGAGCAGCGGCGCGGTGACCTGAGTGAACGCGCGCCAGCGCGTGGCGCCTAGAGTGCGCGCTGCCTTCGTCAAGCGCGGGTCTAGTCGCGCCCAAAAGTCGCCCACCAGTCGTATCACGATGGTGGTGTTGTAGAAAACATGCGCCAGTAGAATGGCCCACAGCGTGTTGATGATCGCCAGCGGAGGGGCCTCCAGCTGCAGCGTACGCATCAGCCCCAGATTGAGCCAGCCGCGCGCGCCCAGCAGCGCGTTGAAACCGGCCGCTACCACTACGGTGGGCATGACGAACGGGATAGCGGACAGGGCACGCAGCAGCGCTTTGCCCCGAAAACGGTAGCGCGCAATCAGGTATGCGCCCGGCAGCCCGACCAGCAGCGTGAGCAGCGTGGAAAGCGCTGCTTGCCAGATGGTGAACCACAGTGTGTTGTGCACATATGGGTCACTCAGTGCGGCCAACGCGCTGGCGGTGCGCTCGCCTTCCGCCAGGCTGTAGCGCAGGATGGCGCCCAGAGGGTAGAAATAGAAGACGCCCAGGAAGGCAAGCGGCAGCAGCCACAGCGCAGAGTGAAAGGTTGCCGGTTGCAGGGTAACCTGTAACTTTCCAGCCTTACCACCTGTAACTTTGTTTCTGTAGTTGAGCATTGAACGCTTACTTCATCAGCGCAGCATTGTGGCACTCCAGGCCTCAATCCATTCTTCGCGATGCGCGGTGATGTCCTCCGGCGCGACAGTGGCCGGTTGCGTGGCCAGCTGCGCGTGCTCGATGAATTCTGCCGGAAGTGTGGCGCGTGAGTTGACCGGGAAAACGAACATCTGCATGGGCACATCGTTCTGGAAAGTGGGGCTGAGCATGAAGTCAACCCAGGCTTCGGCCAGGTCGCGGTTCTGGCTGCCGCGCAGGATGGCAACGAATTCAATTTGCCGGAAGCACGTATCTGGGGCGACCACGCTACCGGTGGGCGCCTCCTCCGGTGGCTCTTCAGCGAAGATGACCTCAGCCGGTGGGCTGGAAGCATACGAGACCACCAGCGGATAGGGGCCGCGCCCGCTGCTGCCGCTGAATTCGGTGTAATACGCTGTTTCCCAGTCTTCAACTACTTTGACGCCGTTAGCGCGCAGCTCCGCCCAGAAATCCAGATAGCCCTGCGGCCCGAAGTGCCCCACTGTCGCCAGCAGGAAAGCCAGTCCCGGCGATGAGGCTGCCGGGTTCTCGACCACCAACTGGTTAGCGTATTCGGGAGCGGTCAGGTCTTCCAGTGAATCCGGCAGCGCCAGATTGTGCTCGGCGAAATAGGCTTTGTCGTAGTTCAGGCAGACATCGCCATAATCCACCGGCGTGACGCGCTGCTTTTCATCCAGCTTGAATTGAGCGGGGATATCAGACAGCAGCGGCGAGGCATATGCCTCCAGAATATCAGCATCAAGCGCGCGCGTGAGCAGCGTATTGTCGATCCCGAAGAACACATCCGCCAGCGGCACATCCTTGTTCAGGATGGCCTGATTGACCGCCGTGACAGCGTCGCCAGAAGCTAGGATTTGCACAGTGACGTTGTGCTGCGCCTGAAATTTGGCGATTACTTGCTCCGAGACTGCGAAAGAGTCATGTGTCATTACGGTCAAAGTGCGCGGGCTGGCCCGGGTGGATGTTGCGCTGCTGCAGGCGGCTAGCAGCGCTGCCAGCAAGACAAGGGTGAGCAAAATATAGCGTTTCATTTTTTCCTCCGTCTTGGATTGTGGATGACGACACAGATGAGCAGGCCGGATTCGAGCAAGACGGTCGCTTCCGCCGCGGTCAGAGTGTTGCTGACGCCGAGCGTAGCCCCAAAAGGCAGTGAGCTAGCTTGCAATGGATATTCCAACCCGTTGGTGGTCACGCCGCGCGCATCCCCGTTGACCGCTATCAGCGAGACGGTGTCGCCGCGGCGCCCGCGAATGAGGTTTTCTGCGCCGGGGCGCAGCAACGTGATTTCCTGATTGCCGTCGAGCAGGCGAATGCGCGCCGTCGCGAAATGTGGCAGCCCCAAGAGCAGCAAGTTCGCCAGAGTCTGATCCCAGCGGCGACCCAGCGCCGCCAGCACTAGGATCTCGCGGATTTCTTTTTGGATTGCCAGGTCAACCGCCAGTTCCAGGTCGGTTTCATCCTTGCGGGCGGGGTGGCGTAAAACCTCCGCGCCATGAGCCGCGAGTTCATCCAGTTGCGCAGCTGAGAGCGAGTCGAAATCCCCGATGACAAACTGCGGCGTGCAGCCGGATTGCAGGCAATAGCGCCCGCCTCCGTCCGCCGCGATAAGCAGGTCATCCACGCGCAACAGTGATTTCAAATCCGTGTCGGCGGACATCCCCCCGTTAGCAACGATGACGGCCCGTCTCTTCGCTTCCGTTTCTGTTTGCTGCATATAACAATAAACCGCCTCTCTGGGGAGGAGAGGCGGTTCGCGTAATCGTGATTTTCCCTTCGCCGGCATTATCCGGAGCAGGTTCCGCGGGTCGCAGGGCAAAGCCTGCCTCTCAGTCTGCACGACCAGACTCCCCGTAATTTGTGTGACCATTATATCACGTCGCCGCGCGCGGTCGAGAGAAATGGTTGCCCCGCCTTCCGGCGCCGCTTATAATAGCGCCCGCTCATGCCTGCCTCTGCCGCCCGAACCCTATATCTAATCGATGGCCATGCTCTGGCCTATCGCACTTATTTCGCACTGACCGGTTCGGGGTTCCAGGGCAGTTCGCGCAGTGGCGAGCCCACTGCCGGGGTGTTCGGATTCACATCAGTGCTGCTGCGCCTGCTGGAACAGGAATCGCCCGATTATCTCGCTGTGAGCTTTGACGTCGGCAAGACCTTTCGCGACGAGATGTTCCCGGATTACAAGGCCACGCGCGAGAAAATGCCCGATGACCTGCGCGTGCAGATTGAGCGTATTCACGAGGTTGTGCGTGCGTTCAACATCCCTGTGTTCACGCGGGAGGGCTATGAGGCCGATGATGTGCTCGGCTCGCTCAGCCGCCTCGCCGCGCGCGTGGGCGTGCGCGTGGTCATCGTCACCGGCGACCGCGACCTGCTGCAGCTTGTCAATGACCGCGTTTCTGTCAGCCTGCCGGGCCGCAGCCTGGCGGATGCGCAGCTTTATGGCCCGCGCGATGTGGCGCATAAATACGGCGTCTCCCCGGAGCAGTTCGTCGATTATAAGGCGCTTGTGGGTGACAAATCCGATAACATCCCCGGCGTTGCCGGCGTAGGCGAAAAGACCGCGAAAACGCTGTTGCAAAAATACCTTACGCTGGACAACATCTACGCGCATCTGGACGAGGTCGCGCCGCGCTTCCAGAATAAGCTCGCTGCCGATAAAGAGAACGCTTATCTCTCCCGAAAGCTGGCAGCCATCGTCACCGACCTACAGCTCGATTTCGACCTTGAAGCCTGCGCCGTGCCGGCGGAGGGCAATTTCGACCGTGCCGCGGTGGCGGAACTCTTTCGTGAACTGGAATTTCGCACGCTGCTAAAACGGCTCTCAGCGTTGGGGGGTGAACGGGCTGCCTCCGGTGGGCCCGGCGACCGGCAGCTTGGGCTTTTCGCCGCTCCTCCCAAAAAGGAGCGTGCTGAGGCCGCGCTCGAGCCTGCGCCGACGCGCACCGTGGTAGTGGATAACGCTGCGGCCCTTCAGGAGCTTGCTGAGAAACTCTCCGCCGCGCGTGTCATCGCCTTCGACACCGAAACCACGTCCACCGACCCGATGCGCGCCGAGTTGGTGGGATTGTCTTTCGCGGCGGTGGCTGGGGAGGGCTATTACGTTCCGGTCGGGCACCAACCGGAGATGGCTCCGGGGGGGCAGCTCGGTTGGGAGCAGGTGCGCAGGGTGCTTTCCGGGGCGCTTTGCGATGCCGCCATCGAGAAGGTGGCCCATAACGCCAAATACGACTACATCGTGCTAATGCGCAACGGCCTCACCGTGATGCCAATCAGCGCCGACACGATGGTGGCCGAATGGCTGTGCGACCCGGGCTCGCGAAACAAAGGTTTGAAGAACCTTGCCTGGGCGCGCCTGGGCGTGGAAATGGAGGGAATTGACACACTTGTCGGTACGGGTAAGAAGCAGATAAGCATGGACGCCGTGCCGGTGGAATCGGCCGCGGCCTACGCAGCCGCCGACGCAGACATGACGCTGCGCCTGCTGCCGCTGCTGCGGGCTGAATTGAAACAAAGCGCTGCGCTGGAACTGCTGCAGCTGGAACTGGCGCTAATGCCGCTGCTGGCGCAAATGGAAATGAATGGCGTGCTGCTCGACAGCGACTACCTGGCCGAACTGGGCGTGGTGTTGGAAAAACAGATTGAGAGCCTGCGCGAGGCTGTGAAGCAGGCTGTCGGTTACGACTTCAATCTGAACTCCACGCAGCAGCTTTCTACCGCGCTGTTTGAGCACATGGGTGTCGACCCGCCACGGGGCACCCGGCGCACCGCCTCCGGGCATTTTTCCACCGCTGTGGGCGTGCTGGCGGAGTTGGCCGCAGAACATGAAGTCGTCGACGACATTTTGCAATATCGCGAGTTGGCGAAACTGAAATCAACGTATGTGGATGCGCTTCCGTTGGCGGTCAACACGGAGACAGGGCGGGTGCACACTTCTTTCAATCAGACCGGCACGGTCACGGGGCGGTTGGCTTCCTCCGATCCTAACCTGCAGAACATCCCCATCCGCACCGAGGTCGGGCGGCAAGTGCGGCGGGCGTTCATCGCGCCGGAGGGGTGCCGACTAGTGGCCATGGATTATTCGCAGATTGAGTTACGCATCACCGCACACATTTCTGGCGATGAGTTTTTGCTGCGCGCTTTCGAGCGCGATGAGGACATTCATGTGGCCACGGCCGCGGCAGTGTTCGGCGTTGTGCCGGATGCTGTCTCATCTGAACAGCGCCGGCAGGCAAAGGCGGTGAATTTCGGACTACTGTACGGAATGGGGCCGTTTCGATTGGCTCGCTCCACCGGCATCACGCTCGGCGAGGCTGAGGAGTTCATCGAGACGTATTTTGCGCGGCTGCCGGGCGTGAAGCGCTATCTGGATGCCACCCGCGAGCAGGCGCAGCGCGAGGGCCATGTGCATACTCTGCTGGGGCGGCGGCGCTATTTCCCGCTGCTACAGCTGGCGCAGAGCGGAGACCAGAACGCACGCGCCCGCGCCGAGCGCGAGGCCATTAACGCGCCCATTCAGGGCACGGCGGCGGACATCATCAAGCTGGCCATGGTAGAGTTGGGGCGGCAGCTGTCCACGCGGCTGGCCGAGGCGCGCTTGTTGTTGCAGGTTCACGATGAGTTACTCTTTGAGTGCCCGGATGGGGAGGTGGAAGCGCTGGTGGAGCTGGCGCGCCCGATAATGGAGAGCGCCTTCGAGCTGGCTGTGCCTCTCAAGGTCGATGTGAGCGTCGGCAAGAACTGGGAGCAAATGCAGGCGCTGTCTCCGGCCTGAAAACCCTTTGCTATGACTGCGTGGCTGCCAGTGGCGGCTGCATTACTGGCGGTGTCCCTCTGGGCGATTTCATTTGTCGCCATTAAGGTGGCGCTGCCCGAGATGCGCCCGGAGACCATGATTTGGCTGCGGCAGCTGCTGGGCGCACTCACGGTTGCGTTGATTGTCTGGTTGCGCGGCAGCTGGGAGAAGCCTGCGCGCGGTGATTTGCCACGGCTGGCGCTGGCCGGATTCGTGGGCGTGGTGCTTCACCAGTGGTTGCAGGCACAGGGAATGCTCACTACCACGGCGACCGTCTCAGCATGGCTCTCGGCGCTGGCCCCGGCGCTGATGGCCGTTATGGCGTGGCTGTGGCTGCGCGAGCGATTTATGCCGCGGCAGGCGCTCTGGCTGCTCCTGGCCGGTCTCGGCGCAATACTGGTCTCGGCTGGCAGCTGGCCGGCGCTGCTGCGCGGCAGTTTCGGCGGACGTGGTGATGTACTCGTCCTGGCGAGCGCGCTCGCGTGGGCGCTGTATTCCATTCTACTGAAAAGACTGGTGCGCACCAGGCGTGCCGGCACGGTCACTCTGGCCACTCTGTTTCTGGGTTGGCTGCTGCTTTTGCCGCTTTTCATCTTGCGGGGCGGTTGGGCGGAACTTGCCGGCATTGGCCCCTCGGGCTGGGCGGCAGTAGCGGTGCTTGGGGTGGGAAGCACCGGGCTGGCGAGCATCCTCTACAACTATGCTCTCAAGTACCTTTCCGGCACGCTGGCGGCTGCGCTGCAATACCCCGAACCGCTGCTGGTCGTGGCGGCGGCTAGCGTGCTGCTGCGCGAATCCTTCACTCCGGCGATGGCGGTTGGCGGTCTTCTGATTCTATTTGGAGTGTGGCGCGTAGAACGGACGGCGGGCCGACTGGGGCGCTAGCTGCGCTCAGGGTTGCAGCCCGGCGAACTCGGCCATGGGCAGCGCGGTGGCGGCCCAGATGTAATTCTGCGCGTGGCTGGGCAAACCGCTTTCTGAATCGTAAAACTCCCAGAAGTTCCCCGGACCGGCGCTCACTTTGTCGGCTAGCGTGCGCGTGATGCGCTGCGCGCTTTCCATGTGACCGTAATCAGCCAGCCCTTTGACCACCAGCATGGTCAGCCCCGGCCACATTCCGCCTTGCCAGCGCCGCGCGCTGCTGTAACCAGGCTGTGACTTTCCCAGCGAGGGCAGGCCGAAACCGGCGTGGAAGTCGCCGCCCGGCTGCAGATGGCGCGCGACCAGCACGGCAGCCTGCTGCGCCGAGGGCACGCCTGCGTAGAGTGGCATCAATCCACCGATGTCGCGCACGCGCACCTGCCCACCCCGGCGCGAGAGGCCATAATAAAAACTGTCCTCCGCGTTCCACATCAGCCGGTTCATTAGGTCGCTCAACTCGGCGGCGCGTGAATCGAAAAGCGCCGCGCGCCCGTCACCGAGTTCGCGCGCGATTGCGGCCAGCGCGCGGTCATTGGCCACCAGATATGCATTCAGGTCCACCGCGCACTGATTTTCTGCCCCGCCGGTGGCGGCCCACGTGGCAAGTTCGGCGTCGTCGCGCACCGTTTCCCATGTCTCGTTCCAGAAGAACAAACCCTGGCAGCTGCCGTGGTCGCGGCGGCCGGAGTGCAACCACCACCAGTCGTCGTTGCGCGCCCCCGCCTGCAGCGCGGCGCTAAGAAAGGCGGTGTCACCACAGCGGCGGTAAATCTGCAGCGCCTCCCATGCCAGTACCGGCAGGGTGGTGTTTGCGTGTGTGCTCGTGCCCGGCCCGGTGTCGGTAGTGACCATGTAGGGGAAGCCGCCGTCCGCGTTCTGGGCGTGGTAAAAAGCGCGCAGCATCCCTTGCGCCTCGGCGCAACGCCCCAGGCTGGCGTAGGCCAGCGTGGCCAGATTCTCGTGACCGTGATTTCGGATGGACTGGAACCAGTGCAGACGCGGCTGCCCGGGCGCGACAGGTGTGAAAGAGTAATAAACGCGCTCGTCAATCGTACGCTGGATGAACGACTGCTGTAGAAAGTCCGCCACTGCTGCGCGCAGACCGGCGGCAGCCGGCGCGGGAGCAGCGCTGTCGGTCTCGGCCGCGGCCGCCGCGCCGGGAATTGTCAGGCGCTGGCCGACCCAGATCAAATCCGCATCGACGATGCGGTTGGCAGCGGCGAGGGCCGTCACAGTTGTGCTATAGCGTGCGGCGATTCCGGAAAGCGTTTCGCCCGGCTGCACCACATGCACGCGCTGTTGCGCGGCCAGCGCCGGGGCGGGTGGGGCCAGCAATGCCGCTGCTAGCAGCAGCGCGGCCAAAGCGCTTCGGCGAAGCCCTAAAACGGAGGCTGTGTCGGTCATGGTGGAGTTGCGCGGTGCTACGCCGGCTCCAGACTGAAAGTGAGCGGGTGGCCGGCCTCGCGCGCCAGGCTGTGTGCTTTTCCGACGCAGTATTTGGCCTGCTCTTTGGGCAGCGTGGCCACCTGGGCCACACCGGTCTGGTGGGCCTCCATTGTGATTTGCTCGGCTCTGGCTTGTCCGAAATCAAACACTAGGCGCAGCACTACCACCACGAATCCCCAGGGCGTCACCTCGTCGTTGTGGAGCAGTACACGGTATGGCGGATCGAGTTCGGTCTCTGTTTCCGGGGGCGACAGCAGCTCCACCTCCGGGGCCTCGGGCAGCGGCATTGCGGCGTGGTCTGGCATCAATCTCTCCCCACAATCTCCACCGCCGGCTCCGGTTGCCCCTCGCGGTAATGTTCCAAATACACCTCCACGGTGGTGACGAGGAAAATCATCACCACTGGGCCGTAAATCACGCCGAGGAACCCGAAAAGGTGCAGCCCGCCCAGCGCCCCGATGAGCACCAGCGCCGAGTTGAGATTTGCTTCCTTGGGTACCAGCAGCGGGCGCAGCAGCGTGTCGATATTGCTGACCACCAGCAGCCCACCCAGCAGCACCAGCAGCCCCTGCCACACGCTCCCGAAGGCGAGCAGCGCGATGCCTGCGGGCACGGTGATGACGTTGACGCCGAGCGGGAGCAGCGCGAAAACGATGCACAGCAAAGTCCAGAAGGCCACATAGGGCACGCCGCCGATTGCCAGAAAAACTCCGGCAGCCACGCCCTGCACCAGCGCTATCACGAGGACGCCGCGCACCATCGCACGTGCCATGGCGGTGATGCGCCGAATGTATCTCTGGTCGAGTTCATCGTCCAGCGGGCTGAGGTCTTTAGCTATTTGCAACACGCGCGGGGTAATTGGCAGCACGGTGATGAGCACGGAGATGAAAACGATGGCCTGCGTGATGAGTTGGAGCGAGGTGCTGCCGATGGAAAGCGCACTGTTCGCGAGGTACGAACTCACCGGCCCGGCAATTTGCTGCACGCTCTCAATCAGGCCGGTCTCAGTGACTTGATAATCCAGCAGCGGGATGGCGCTTAGCAAGCTGTTGGCTTGCACGATGATCTGGCGGAAGGTGACGTTTCCACCCGCCACCAGCGCACTCACATCCTGAGTGAATTGCAATGCTTGCCGGATGGTGACATTGGCCACTAGCGCCAGTGGCGCAAGCAGACTGACGGCGATTGCCAGCAGGGTGAGCAGCATTGCCGGCGACTTGCGCCCCCTGCACCAGCGCAGGCAGCGCATGTACAGCGGCCGGTACATGACCGCCGCCAGCAGTGCCAGTACAAGGGCGGAAAGGTATGGCCGCACAGTCAGGTAACTGACGAAACAGGCCAGTAGCACCACCAGATAAAAGAAGGTGCGGTTGGTGCGCGTGATAATGCTCATTGCGGATGTCTCACAATTTATTCCGGTCGTGGCCCAATTGTAATTCAGGTTCGCGGCTAAAGGAAACCTGTCGCTGCCCAAAGTATTCATCACGCGCCGGCTGCCCGGCGCGAGCGTGGATAGCCGGCGCGCAAAACCCGAGGTTTGCGCTGCGTTGCGGGGTTCAGCCGCAGCTGGTCAGTGACGCCTGCCAGAGCCTGCGCATTGCCCCCGCAGGAAAGAGTCCGGTGCTATCCGCGCGGGTCGCGCTGGTGGCGCTGCGCGCGCCGAAGGGTAGCTCCGCGCCCTCGTTGAGCACCCAGGTGAGCGTGTTTGCCTGCACTATCAGTGCGCCTTCCCACACGCTGTAATTGCCCTCGGCGTCATAATGCAGCTTGACCACTTTTCCGCTCTGCAGGATGCGGCGCGCATAGCGTTCCTGGCCCAGCAGCAGTTCGATGTTCTCGAATGACCATGCGTAATCGCCGTCATCCGGTGCTGCCGTGGTCAGCCGCAAGATGAAATCGCCCGCTTCCGCAATCTGCCGCTCTACGGTGATGATGTCCAGCGCCGGTTTCATCCCGCCGATGTCGCCGCGCGGGTCGCGGATTGTCTGACTGAGAATGGAGTTGTCCGCGCCGCGCAGCTCGGCCGCTCCGGTTCCGGCGTCGAAGAGCATTGCGCCGCCCGGTTCGAGTGCGGCGGGCATTTGCACGCTCTTCGGAAGTTCGCCGCGGTGCACAATCAACAATCTGCGCGCGCCGGCGACCATGTTGACGGGCGCTTGCAGGGTGAGCGCGCCGCCGCGCGTCTCCACAATCAGGCTCTCATCACCCGGTTGCCATTGCAGGCGGTAGAGGGCCGCCTCTGCAAAAACCCCGCTTTCGTCCGCATCCACCGGGAAGACGCACACGTCCGTGCGCGCCGCCGGCTCCGGGGTGGAGTTCGGCGCGGCGTCGGTGGGTGTTTTCACGGCCGTGCCGAAAAGCGTGGGGGTCGGCGCTCCGAGAGTATTGCCTGCGCTGCCGTCGCCGGTCGAGGTCAGGCAGCCAGCCAGCGACAGGGCTGCGGCCAGCCCGATTGCGAGCGCCCGCGGTTTTCGGGGAAAAGTGCCCATAGAACCGGCCGCTATTGTACCGCCATCAGCACGGGCCCGGGATGCAGCCCCGACTTCAGTTGGCCGGCAGCTGCAGCACCACGAACGCGATATGCTGTGCGCTGATCTGCGCGGGCTGGCGCAGCATCACGCCGTCCATCTCGGCCTGCGCGGTGCACTCCATCTCCGGAATATCACCGAAGACGAAATTCTCGCTCATCACCTCGTCCGGCAGAGTGCGCTGGTTCCAGTAAGTCTCCACCCATCGGCGGCCGTCGTCAGGGCAGATGATTTCCACGAGCTGGCCGGGGACGAAGCGGCCCTGACGGTCGAGCACGCGGCCGGCCAGCACGCCGGCGCCGGGCAGCGGTGAGTACCACAGTTCCGGGTTGCGTACCATCATGTAATTGGCGGGGTCGTCAATGCGGATTTCCAAGTGCAGGTGCGGAGCCAAGGCCGCGCCCGATTGTCCGACCGCTCCGAGCGGTTCGCCGGCTGCTACGGCCTGGCCGCTTTCCACCTCGATGGCACTCAGGTGTGCGTACAACGCGAAGAGGGGACGCTCGTGCCATCTCTGATCCAACTGCACGATTACCAGATTTCCGTAAAATTCCTTGATGAAGGCAAAGCGCTGTGTGCTGTCGTCACCGGCGTAATGCACTGTACCGGGGCCGATGGCCACCACTGGCGTGCCTTCGTCGTTCGCCAGATCTACGCCGCGGTGGGGCGCTAGCAGCCCGTCCCAGGTCATGCCGTAGCGGTAATTGGAGACCGGGTAATTGTTCCCGCCTTCTGGCATAGGTCGCCCGAAGAGCAGGTGTTCTTCGATGGTCACGTCCGGGCGCGGCAAGGGCAGTTCCTCCGGCTGTGCTCTGGGCACTACCGGGGTTCGCGTTGCAGTTGGCGACGGGGTGAATGTGACCGTGGGCGTGTGCGTGTGCGTGGGCGCGCTGGTTTCCGATGGCGAGGACGTAATCGTGGGCGTGCGCGCGCTCGGCGGCAGCGGCGGCGGCAGAGTGGACTCTGCGGCAGCGGCCATGGCGCTATCCGTTGTCGCCGGAAGAATGGCCGTCAGTGGTGGGATTTGGCAGGCGCTCAACCCGAAAAGAGCCACCACTGCCCACAGCTCCGGGTTTAGTGGCAGCGCGCGTTCGCGTCGTGTCACTGTGGGGTTGGCGTGGCGGTGGGGTTGGGAGTCCATGTGGCGGGCGGCAGCACGTTTGTGAATTCAACCCAACTTAACCGGTCAGGCAATACAGTCACCTTTTGCGTACGCACTTTGTGGCCGGTGTTCACGCTTACGCTGTACCTTCCGGGCGGCAGATCGGCCAACGCGAAGTTCTCGCCCAGCAGCTCGTCCGGGTTAATGGTTCCGCTCACGTAAGTAGTCAGGTAACGCCTGAACGGGTCGGCGTCTTCTTCATCCAGTTCCTCAGAGCGAACTGTGATGTTTGCCAGCGGCAGCAGCTTTCCATGGCTGTCGGTGACCCTGCCGGCAAGTGTACCCCAGTCCTGATATGGCCGCAGCCATAGTTCCGGGTTGCGGGTGGCGCGATAATCGTTGTGACCGACGCGCACTTCCAGGTGCAGGTGGCTGCCGCCTTTTGCCACCCCGGTACCGCCCACCGTGCCCAGCGGCGCTCCCGCGGCCAGCAGCTGCCCGACGGACACTGTGACCGTCTCCAGATGTCCATAGAGTACGTAAACCGGCTGGTGCAAATACGTGCGTTGCGAGCGTACCACAACCGCTATTCCATAGAAAACGGGTTTCGGCCCGAGCGTGACGTCATGGTCCGCGCCGGCGAAAACCACGCGGCCGGCGTCTGCGGCGAGCACGGGCGTGCCACGGAGGTTGCCGAAATCGACGCCGTGATGCGGCCGCAATGTGCCGCCCTGCGTTGAGCCGTAGCGGTAGGTGGGTTCAAGATAATCCTGACTCTCTGTTGGAATCGGGCGCTGCAGCCAGAGGTGCGCGTCCGGCAGTGCGGCCAGTGGCGCGTGCGTGGGCGCTGGGGTGTGGGTTGCGCCGGGCACGCGGGTGGGGAACGGGGTGGGCGTGTGCGTTGGTGTGGGCGTGCTTGTGACCGTCGGCGTAAAGGTGGCGGTCGCGGTGCGCGTCGGCGTGAATGTCGGCGTGGGCAAGGGCGTGACGGTGGGTGTGTCTGTGGGGGTGATGCTCGCGGTCAGCGTGATGGTGGGCGTGAGTGTCATAGTGGCATAGCGTACGTCCGGCGGGCGCAGCCTACCGGATGGCGCAAGGCCCCCCGGGCCGCAGGCGGCGCCTGCAAGCAGGGTTGCTGCAGATACCGCCCAGCCGAGCAGCCGCCCGGCTCTGGATATGTTTGCGGTTTTTTCGCGAGGTTTTGGTTTGCGCACGGGCGAGAGAGACAAATGCCGCCAACGCGGATTCGGCGGGCGTGCGCGGATTATACACCTGAAAATGCGGTAGAATGGCTTGCGATGACTCGCAAAGAGTTGCCGGTGGAAGCGCGTCGGCGCCCATTTCTCCCGCGCATCCCGCTAATTGTGTTCGCATTAATGCTTCTGGTGAGCCTTGCATGTGTGCGTCAGGCAGTGCGGGACGGCGCCGTTGTGGACGGGCGCGTCACTCCGGTAGGTGGCAGCGTCGACCAACCCTTGCGGCCAACTCCTGGCACGTACATGCCCTGGGGTGAGCGCAAAATTGTTTATGCCACTGTGGCTGTGACCGGTACGCCCACACCGGATGCCACCCGGCCGGCACAGGTGCGGCCTGCGCAGCAAGTCCATTCGGTGCAACGCGGCGATATGCTTAGCGCCATCGCGCGTGTCTATCAGGTCTCTGTGGAGGCGCTAAAACAGGCAAACGCACTGGGCCCGAGCGACATAATTAGCGTCGGCCAGAATCTAACCATCCCCGAACACTATCTGCCTGTCGGCCCTGCCCACAAGCTCATCCCTGATTCCGAACTGGTGTATGGCCCGGGCCAGGTGGGCTTCGATCTGGAGGGCGCGGTGAATGAGTGGGGCGGCTATCTTTCGACCATCAGCGAGACCGACCGATACGGGATTACGCGCAATGGCGCGGAAATCGTCTTCGCAGTGGCGCAAAGTTACTCGGTGAATCCACGCCTGCTGCTCGTCGTGCTAGAGCAGCGCACCGGCTGGGTGCAAAGCCCGTCGCCGGGCGAGGTCTCGGAGGCTTATCCGTTCGGCTACGTCAGGGCCGGATACAAAGGATTGCTCCGGCAGCTCTCCTGGGCGGCCGACGTGTTGAATGCCGGTTTTTATGGCTGGCGCGACGAATCTCTGAACATACTCGATTTCGAAGACGGGACGCAGCTCGGGTTGGCACCCGGTTTGAATGCTGGCACCGCGGCGGTACAGTTATATTTCAGCCGGTTGCACTCGCCGGAGCACTGGTCCGCCATCGTCAGCCCCGGTGGCTTTGACCGACTGTACTCCGACATGTTCGGCAACGCGTTCGCGTACGCTTATGAGCCGCTGCTGCCCGCGTATCTGCAGCAGCCGGCGCTGGATTGGCCGTGGGATACGCACGAGGTCTGGTACTTCACCGGCGGCCCGCACGGTGGATGGGATTCGGGCAGCGCGTGGGCGGCGGTCGATTTCGGTCCGCCCGCGGGCCAGAAGGGCTGCCAGCCCGCGCCGGTTTGGGTGCGCGCCGCCGCGGATGGACAGGTGGTGCGCTCCAGCGATGGCGCGGTGGTGCAGGATTTTGACGGCGACGGTGAGGAGCAAACCGGCTGGACTTTGCTCTATATGCACATTGCCGCCTCCGGGCGCGTCGTAGCAGGGCAGCAATTGCAAGCGGGCGATTTAATTGGTCATCCCTCATGCGAGGGCTCACTTGGGTTCGCAAACGCCACTCATCTGCATTTTGCGCGGCGATACAACGGGGTGTGGATTTCCGCTGACGATTCCGGAGCACCTCTTGACTTGGATGGATGGGTCGTGGAGTCGGCCGGGCGCGAATACGATGGCTGGCTGGTCGAAGGTGATTACTGGATTGAGGCGTGGGGCGCAGGGGGCGACATCAATTCCATCATAGTGTCTCCCTGATTACGATGGCGCATCTCACTGGACACAAACGGGCGCGATACGTGCGCGCGATGTTCGACCGCATCGCGCCGCGCTACGACCTGATAAACCGGTTAATGACGGCCGGGCAGGATATGCGCTGGCGGCGCCGACTGTTGAATAAGGCCGGGCTGCCCGGCCGCGGAAGGCTGCTCGACCTGGGAACCGGCACCGGCGATGTGCCGCTGGCGGCGCTGCGCGCGCAACCCGGAGTTTTTTCCG
>Ga0187833_10001416_pt1 | contig 27426 bp, 30 predicted proteins | sample ETNtaG_37_FD_167968 | JGI IMG/M metagenome (GOLD analysis project Ga0187833, IMG submission 167968) | Marine microbial and viral communities from oxygen minimum zone, Eastern Pacific Ocean - ETNP2014_SV_400_PacBio MetaG (Illumina Assembly) | ecosystem: Environmental > Aquatic > Marine > Hypoxic...
TTGAGGAAAGTGTCATAAAAGATGTCTTTCTCTCCAAAGAGAAAGAATGCGATATTAATAGAGATATCCTCCTCTTACCTAATGCAACAATTATATCTAATAAATTTGGGTCTAGCGATTGCTCCTGTGAGAGTCATCTTACATATTTCAAAGATCAAAAATCAATCCCTAATAATTTAGAGAAGATGGAAGTTCTACTTTGACTGAATTTCCTTCTCTTTCCTCAATAGCACTGATTAATCTTTCACTACTATTATCAATTTCTTCTCTAATCTTATGTGACTCTCTGATTTGATTCATTTTTTCATTTTCAAGTTTTTTTATCTCATTCTCAATAGCGTTCAATTCTTCTTTTAAAATGTTTATATCGTTCTTCACCGATGAATGAATTAAAAGATCTTCCAATCTCTTTTCTTCTTCTATTAATTCACTCATTTCAATTCTCAGTTGTTTCAGTAATCTGATTTCATTGTTTATTTTATAAAGCATTCTATCCCTTTCTCTCTTTTTCAATTTCAGAATTTTATTTTCAAGTAATATACGGATTTTATCAAGTATGGAGTTAATCAACTTGCATTCAGGTTCTTCAATTAAAAACGCTTTTATTGGGTCTTCAAGATACATCTCAAGAGTCACGATATCCCCTTGTTCTGTTTGATCCTCTATAAGTTTCTTATATTTTCGAAAAACCCTTGTAAAGGGACCTATCAGATTCACAATCCTAGTTTGATTAAAGGCTTTTTCTTTCTTAACATCTTTGATCCTTTTTTCAGTTTGCATTAATTCTTTATAATCTCCTCCATCAAGCAGATCTTTTAAATTACCTTTTAGTTGATCGTGTTCCTTTCTTATTTTGGTGATATACTCTCTGGTATTAGCTCCTTCAGAATCTAGCGTCATTTTTATTTTGTTATTTAATTCGTTGGTCATTGAAATTAAACCTTCAAGTTTATTAATTTCATTTTTCTCTTCTTTTATGAATTCTTCAACAGAATTAAGCAAATCTAAAATTCTGTTTAGGGCAGAGCCTATTTTAAGCATTTCATCCCGAAATGCTACAGTCATATATCTCCCTTTTCCCATCTGTGTTTTTTGTATTATTTTCATTTTATTGAGGATTTCTTTTCTAAAATCTATAATTTCACTTAAATCTGATACTTTTCGAGAATTAATTGAGATTAAACCATCAAGCATAGCCTTTACGTAGATTGGTTTCGAGGTTAATACAGGTTTAGGCACCTTTTTTTTCACTTCAGAAGAAAATTTATGATTTTTAATTTGTAGAATAATTTCTTTTGCGGTATCTCGTGATTTCTCGATATCTTCCATTATTGGTTCAATGTATTCAACGGCTTTAATTTTTCTATCATTCTTAGCTTTATTAAGCCATGGTCCAATTTCTTCTAGTTGTAGAACTAGAGTTTTTTCTTCTACAATCTTTTTCCCAAATATTTTATCTAATAATCCCACTGTTGTCTCTTCTAATTTTATTTTGTATAATAAAAATTTATTTCTGTTGTATCCCAAATCGTAAAATAATATAATCTATTTAATATTTTATTGGCAATGGGTTCTTTCTAATAGTTATACCCAAACTCTACCAATTCTTTTGATTTAAATAGATTTAACCTTATATAGAATAAATTAAGATTGTTTTTTTTGTTATCTAAGTTCCATCTTTCCAACTATCCAAATACTTTTTCTGCTTTTCAGTTAGTTTGTCTATTTTGATAGTCATACTCTTTAACTTTAGCTTTGCAACCATATTGTCAATTTCTTTTGAAACGGGGTAAACAATTGGTTCTAGGTCTTTCCCTTTAAATTTGATGTACTCTGCACATAATGCTTGATTTGCAAAGCTCATATCCATGACACTAGCAGGGTGCCCTTCTGCCGCTCCAAGATTAATAAGTCTTCCTTCACCTAAGAGATAGATCCTCCGTTTATCTTTGAGTTTGTATTCGTAGACATAGTCTCTTATTTTACGTTTCGTATTGGAAATTTTAGTAAGTTCGTTAATATCAATTTCTACATTAAAGTGGCCTGAATTAGCAATGATGGTCCCATCTTTCATTAATTCAAAGTGGTCTTTACGCAAGACGCTTGTATTTCCACTTACAGTTACAAAAATGTCCCCAATTTTTGCCGCTTCATTCATAGGCATTACCCTATAGCCATCCATAACCGCTTCAAGGGCTTTAAGCGGATCTACTTCCGTTATGATTACGTTTGCTCCCATCCCATTTGCTCTCATCGCCAATCCCCGTCCACACCATCCATAACCTGCAACAACAAAATTTTTTCCAGCAATTAGTATGTTTGTAGCTCGTAAAATACCGTCTATCGTTGATTGACCTGTACCGTAGCGATTATCGAAAAAATGTTTTGTTGATGCATCGTTCACTGCAATTATAGGATATTTTAATACTCCTTGGGATTCCATGCTTTTAAATCTTATAACTCCTGTTGTGGTTTCTTCTGTTCCTGCAATGACGTTCTCAAGTATCTCTTTACGATCTGAATGAATTTTAGAAACTAAGTCCCCTCCGTCATCCATTGTTATCTGCGGGTTTATGTTGAGGGACTGATTTAAGTGTTTATAATACGTATTATTGTTCTCTCCGTTAATAGCAAATACGGGAATCTTAGAATCTTTAACTAAAGAAGCTGCAACATCGTCCTGTGTGCTCAATGGGTTTGATGCACATAAAACAACATTAGCTCCTCCGGATTTAAGGATATTCATAAGATTAGCAGTTTCCGTTGTAACATGTAGGCAAGCAGCGATATTAATTCCCGCTAATGGTTTTTCTTTTTCAAATCGCTTTTTAATAATATTTAAAACAGGCATTTGACGCCTTGCCCATTCAATACGTAGTTTTCCCTTTTCAGCAAGTTTTATATTTTTGATATCGTAGTCCATTTTATCCCTTTCGTTGATATTTTGAAATTATCTTTATATAAGTTATGTAAAGGTATTACTTTTTATTTTAAAAAAAAGTATATACACATATATATAAATATAACAGTCATTATTTTAGATATAATTTAAAATAACCTTTAATCCATTTAAAATGTTGAATAAAATATATGTCCATAAAGGTGATTAAGATTGGTTTATGAAATTATTGGTAAAATTTCTATAGCAATTATCTTGTCGATTTTATTTTTATTTTTAACTTTTTTAATCCTCGGAGCTCTTTTAATAAGAAATAAAAAAATCATCTTACCTAAACTATTACTTTTCATTGTCGATACTTTCTATCTTCAATTAAAGAGACTATCTATAAAATTTGGATTTGGAGAGAAGATAGTAGACATTATAGGAATAAGGGTTAGAAATCATCTTAGTCGGGAGAAATTTGCAAAAATTGATGTTAAAGATAGGATAGTTGTAGTTCCTCAGTGTTTAAGACACATTAAATGTCCAGCTCGATTAGATTCTATGGTGGGCATAGCTTGTAATGACTGTGGACTTTGTGTTCTAAAAGAGTTAAAGGCAGAGGCTGAAAAACTTGGATATGGGTTTTACATAGTTCCTGGGGGAAGATTCGTTCATAGAATCGTGAAATCCGTAAAGCCAAAAGCAGCTTTGGGCGTTGCATGTGTAAAAGATTTAAACATTGCCATGCATGAGATAGCCGGTACAAAAACAGTGGTTCAAGGTGTTCCCCTTACCAGAGATGGATGTGTTAACACAAAAGTAAATAGAAAGGAATTAATTGATGTTTTAAGAAAAGGGTTATCAGAAATTGAGGAGGTTATTGGAAAGCAAACTTGTTAAAAAAAATTATTAATCATTTAATTCTTAATTCAACAGTACCTTAAAATTACAATCCTCATGAATAATCTAGTTTCAGATAAACACGATAAATCATTACAATCGTCATTCAACAATTTCACGGACAACCATCTGCATATCGATCCAATAAACGGTGAAGGATTGCTTGCTGTAAAAAAATTTCAGCGTGCAGGTGGAAAACATCTCTTTCTTGTCTGTAAAACCACTAGGGATTTAGGTTTAGAACCAAATAATTTGGAAAGTTTCGAAAAACTTTTTAACTATACCATAAGGCTCAGTGTCAAAATAAATCAAGAGACTGAAGTTAAATCTTTTCCAGTACTTGGAGTTCATCCTGCGGAAATTGTAGATATGTGTAATAAATTTTCGGTTACCAAGGCAGTTGGAATAGCTGTTGATGCATTAAATATTGCGGGACATAAGGTGGAGAATAGAGAGGCAACGGCGATAGGTGAGGTAGGTATACCCCATTTTATTGTTGAGGATAGTATTAAACGCGCTTGTGATAAGGTTTTAATCCATGCGTTTCAAGTGTCTCGCGATTTAGACTGTGCAGTTCAAGTTCATTCAGATAATGAAGCAGGGATTTTTGAATATTTATATAAAATAGCAAAGGAAGCTAAAATACATCCAAATAAAGTTGTCAAACACTTTTCTAATCCTACGGTATTAAAATCAATAAAAGAAGGTATTTATCCTTCAATGATAGCCAGAAATCAAAATATTATTGATGCCAAAAAGGAAGGAAATAGATTCTTCATGGAAAGCGATTATATTGATGATCTTCAACGGCCTGGGGCAGTATTAGGTCCCAAAACTGTACCTAAATTAAGCTCTAAGCTATTCAATAGTGGTGTGTTAGCCGAAGAAGATCTCTGGAGAATTCATGTTGACAATGTCGAGGATGTTTATGGGGTTACTCTTGTCTGATGTCTAGTAGAAATATACCCAATATTATTTTTCCTCTGCTCTCGGAAAATATTTTTTTAACACCCCTTCATTTCATTTCTATTAAACAGTTAAATACCACTCTAATCTCCATGCGAAATCTAATCCATATACCTAAACAACTAAGGTAATAGAAAATGAGGTATTATAAAAGATAAGAATGAACATTGATAAAAAAAATGGAAGCTGTGCAAGAAATAATAATTGACGATCTAATAGGGAGATTTGACAAATTCTTCAGAACCTATTATACTAGAGAGATATTACAAGTTATTCATGGGTATCCCGATGAAAAGAGCCTCAAAGTAAATTTTGATGATTTGGGTAAGTATGATATTAGTTTAGCCGATGAGGCCATTTCAAATCCCGATAAATCAATAAAAGCAGCTGAGAAAGCTCTTTTGCAGATAGATGTACCTGCCAACATCTCATCTCCAAAGATTAATGTTAGATTTTATAATCTTCCAGCAACTAGCAAGATAATGATAACAGATATTAGAAGTGAACATGTTGGGAAACTTATGGTTGTAGGGGGAATTGTGAGAAAGGCAACTGATGTAAGGCCTAAACTAACATTAGGAACTTTCGAGTGTCAACGTTGTGGTTATGTAATAAGGATAAGCCAAGAAACCCCAAAATTAAAAAAGCCTTATTTATGCGAGGAATGTGAGACAAAAGGTCCGTTCAAGCTTATAATAAAAGATTCTATCTTCCTTGATTCACAGAAAATCTTAATTCAAGAATCTTTAGATGATCTTAGAGGTGGAGAACATCCTAAACAATTAACTATCCATGTTGATGATGATTTAACTGGTAAAATAACACCTGGGGATAGCGTGGAGTTAACAGGAATATTAAGAGCTATTAAAAAAGATATTAAAGGTAAACATTCTAGAGTTTTTGAGATATTTTTAGATACTAATTCCTATAAACTAACTGAGATCGATTTTGAACAAGTTGAGATTACAAGAGAGGATAAAAAGCGTATTATGAAGCTATCTCGAGAAACACAGGTATATGAGATTATTCGAGACTCTATTGCTCCTCACATATTTGGACATAAAACCATTAAAGAAGCAATAATGTACCAATTATTTTCTGCACCAAATCTTAACTTGCCAGATGGTGGCCGAATACGAGGTGACAGTCATATCATACTTATGGGGGAGCCAGCTACTGGAAAAAGCGAAATTTTACAATACGTAGCAAAAGAACTCGCTCCTCGCGGTATCTACACCTCAGGTAAAGGGACATCCGCAGCAGGATTAACAGCAGCAGCTTTAAAAGACGACTTTGGTGATGGTGGTTGGAGTCTTGAAGCAGGTGCTCTTGTCCTAGCTGATCAAGGGATTGCATGTATCGATGAATTTGATAAGATGGAAAAGGAGGACCGGAGTTCAATGCACGAGGCAATGGAGCAACAAACTGTTAGTATAGCCAAAGCAGGAATTCTAGCCACTTTCAGAGCTAGGTGTTCTATCCTTGCGGCTGCTAATCCAAAATATGGTAGATTCGATGAATATACATCTCTTTCTGATCAGTTAAATCTTCCACCTACAATATTATCCCGTTTTGACCTAATTTTTTTCGTTCGTGATAACTTAGACGATTCAAGAAAAATAGCAAATCATATCCTCAATCAAGTGGTTTCACCGGACATTATTGCACCAAAATTAGAACCAGAATTTCTAAGGAAATATATTGCATATGCTAGGAAAAAAATATTTCCAACACTTACTGCAGAAGCTAGGGAAAAGATAGAGAAGTATTATGTGGATATTAGAGAACTGGCAAATAAAGAGGATGATCAGCCTATACCTCTGACCACAAGACAGTTATGGGCTATAGTGAGGATTTCAACAGCTGCTTCAAGGGTTAGACTTAGCACTGAAACAACGGTTGAAGATGTAGAACGTGCTATAACATTATTAAACACATCATTGAGGGATGCTGGTATGGATATGGAGAAAGGGAAGGTGGATATTGATAAGATAGAGATTGGAAAAACTAGATCACAGAGAGATAGAGTAATACGCATCCTTAAAATCATTCAGGAAATAGAAAAAGAAGCTGGGTCTGCAGATAAATCTGAAATTATTTCACGGGCAATCGAATTGGGTATTAGCGAGAAAGAAACGGCCCTTACAATAGAAAGTTTAAGATCGGATAATGCCATCTTTGATCCAAATAGAAACGAGAGATATAAAGTGGTTTAAAATGGGGAATGCGTCAGTTACTGATACTGCTTTTAAAGTTCGTATAAAGGATATTATCAACGGAGAATTTATAAAATCTGAATCGCAATTAAATCAAGATTACTTAAACATCACTTCTATTGGTAAAGTTTTACGTGTTAGAGTTATGGCCACTGTAGTTTCAAGGTTCATAAATGACAATCAGAAATTCGCATTATTGACCCTTGATGATGGAAGTGATACCATCACAATACGATCGTTTGGGGATGAAGTTGAGATGTTAATGAACGTTAATCCAGGTGATATAGTAGATGTGATAGGTAAGGTTAAGGAATATGATGAAGAGAAATATATAAGCACTGAGTTATTATGGAATGTAGAAAACCCTAATTGGGAACTTGTCCGGCATCTTGAACTTCTTATTCAAGATCAAAATAGGGGTAATTTAAATCCTTCTAATATTGATAATAAAACCTCAAATCTCATGGAAGATACATTGGATATTGAGGAAGAAATAATTGGAGAAGATCCTAAAATTATTATAATCAATATCTTAGATAATATTGACACTGGTCACGGAGTAAGTGTCACTTCTATAATTGAGGAAAGTGGCCTTGGAAAGAATGTAGTAGAGGAAACAATTGGGGTACTTATGGGTAAGGGGGAAATTTATGAGCCTAAAGTAGGAATGTTTAAATTAGTTTAATTCGGAACATATTTAATAGCAGTCCTTTTAATTGGGGTATTATGTCAAATAATCTACTCTTGTGTTTTAATTGTGGTAGTGTTTATGATGAGAGATTAGTCTTTCTTGATGTTCCTTTAATCCCACTTTTATGTCCATCTTGCCTAGAACATGTAACTATATCTGCATGAATTTTCACGTTAAAGATCTATTAAATGCTTTAATCTACAATTTAACCGAATGTTATAGTTTTATCACTTTCAGCAACAAGATTTACTAAATCTGTCATCTTATTTATTTGACAATTTACTCCCTCTTCCATTTTTCTGACAGCTAAACAGGTACCACATGTAAGGATGTTACCACCATTGTCAAGATATTTTTTTAAAGCCTTTGGTGCGTCAAATCTTTTGTGAACGATAGATTCTATCTCAACACCTGGACCTAATAAAAACATTGTTACCTCGTGGTTTTCACCTATTGCTGTTAAACCAAATCTACATGCACTCCAGGCCGTTTCTGGGTCGTTGCTGTTAAGTACTATCCCTATTTTCATTCTTTCAATCTCCTTCCTCTTTTTTTTATATTACTATTCGTTGAGGACATTTATTTTTTTTTTATATACTTCAGGGCATCCAAGTATAACCATTTTTTAATTTCCAGAGATAGTATCTCTCGTATAATACTTTGAACCAATGAAATATTCGATTCTTCTTTAGTCGGAAAGTATCTCTGGGTGGTAGTACTGGTGAAGCAGACATTAGTATTGCACTGTCCCCCATATCCATAAAACAAATAACATCTAATGTTTCGCTCTTTTTTTTCTCCTTATTTATCTCTGCGGATATATTGTTTGCTACCATTTTTGCCATTCTATCTGTCATATAAGCAGTCTTTGGAACTCCTGTAGGAACGGGGGTTGGTTCAGGAGGCATTATAGCCATGGCAACTCCCACTGAATAAATATTAGGGTACTTAATATGCCTATAATACTTGTCAACAGGAATGAATCCCCTTGGATTGCCCAAATCTTTAGAATTTCTTATAGCTTTAATTCCTAAAAAAGGAGGGATTATCATAGCGTATTTAAACTTAAGCTCCTTTCCACTATTTAATCTTATTTTATCAGGGGCTATATCCTCTATAATTGCGTTTGTAATAGTTTTAATATCCCTCTCAGCAAACTCGTCTTCTGCAACTCTCCGGATTTTACCTACCCCTCCAATTCCTAGGTGCCCGAGGTATGGCTCTGAAGTGATAAATGTTATTGGCATCTCATGACGTCTTCTGATTCTTCTTAATTCCGTATCAATCATAAATGCCTGCTCATATGCAGGACCAAAGCAACTCACTCCTTGGGCTGCGCCAATTACAATTGGGCCTGGATCTAGTAATAATTTCTTCCAAGCATCATAGGCTTTCTCTGCATGTTCTAGAGTACAAGTAGACTGTGTGTAGTTATCTGGACCAAGGCCTGAAACAGATTCAAATTCAAGGTCAGCGCCAGTTGAAATAACAAGGTAGTCGTAAGATATTTCACCTTTGTCTGTTGTGACTAAATTATTCTCTTGTGAAATCTTTTTTACAGATGTAAATAGGAATTTGATTCCTTTTGAAGCCAATGGTTTTTTAATATCAAATACTACATCTTTGGCTTTTCTCCAGCCTAATGACACCCAAGGTAATGAAGGAATAAAAACGAATTGTTGATTATTTGATATTACAGTAACGTTATGGTCAGAACTAATATTCTTCCTAAGTTCAAAAGCAACATTGAGCCCTCCAAAAGAGCCCCCTAAAACTACTATTTCCATCTAGAATCCCAGTATCCATCTTTAGCTTTAATTCTTTTTAAATTTATTTACCTATTTTTAGATTATAAAGATGGGGGTATTTATTTTTAAAATGATACCTAAGCCCTATTTTTCTGCTAAGATTAACATTTTATTAATAATTTTATTTGTAATGCAATATAAAAAAATATTATTTAATTTTGAATCTCCCTATACTAGGTTTATTCAACAAATCGGAAGCTTATGCCCAAATTGGATATCCCCTTTTTTATTTTTTCCGTTGTCTGATAACTATAATTATCCCTATTATAGCTAAGGATATACCTAAATAGAAAAGTGGTGTTGATATTTCTCCTAATATCTTTGTTTCTAAAATAACTGTTAAAATAGGACTAAGAGCAAAAGTTACTGCAGCGCTCGTGGGATTTGTCCTTTTAATTCCTTCAAAGTAGAGAAGGTACGCTATGAAGGTATGTAGGAAACCCATCATCAGAGCTATGCTAAATAATTTTGATGTAAGCGTTAATGGTGTTGCTAAAGCTAAGGGGAGGAATAATAAAGCTGAAAATCCAAATATAAAAATTAAACTAGCATTAGGTGTTGATACGCGCATCACTCTGTTACTTTGAACTATAAAGTATCCCCAGGTTATTGCAGCAAAGATTTCCAATATGTCCCCAAATATCAGTCTTGAAAGATGGATATGAGAATTAAAAATAACCACTGAACCTAGTGCAGTTAGAAATATTCCGAATGATTTTTTTGAGTTTATAATTTCTTCTTTCAATGCTAATGCTATGAATAAAACAAAAACTGGAGATAAACTTTCAAGGACCTGTGCTGATGAAGCTGTGGTGTATTCTAATCCTTGATGATAAAAAAAATAATTCGCAGCCAGACCAAACACTGCTAACATACTCAAATTTTTTAAATTAGATTTTATTTCTTCCAATTTACCTTTTTTTACCAATAAGGAGAAGAAACAAAATGCAAAAAATAATCTGAACTCTATTAACCAAATTGGTGGTAATCCTTCAGAATAAACTATCTTTGCAAGGATAGGAACAGTACTAAATAACAATGAGGCTGAAAGTAGAAAAAGGATACCGTATGCCATAATTTAAATAAAAGGTAAGAAGCTGATTAAATACCTTATTGGATTTAAAACAAATTTATATTCATGGGGAATGTTCGTATTTTATTAAGGAAAATAAGGATTTAATATGAAATTTTATGTAAAAGTATATAGGTTTCCTCCAGAGTTATTGATCGCAGCTTGTGATGAGAAAGTTTATGGCAGAATTTACAAAGAAAATGGATTAGTTCTCAAAGGAGATAAAAAATTCTATGGGGATGAATTAATGACTGAAAAAGAAACACAAAAGTTGCTCAAACAGGCTTCAATGGCTAATCTTTTGGGAAAAAATATTGTTAAACAAGGTATAGATATCGGTATAATCAATTCTGATAATGTAATTGTAGCTGAGGGAGTTCCCCATGCTCAAATGGTACAGATATTATGACACGAAGAGGAGCATTCTGTTTTGTTTGTGGTAATGCCATTGAAAATTTTAAAGATGGTAAGTGCAGGGAGTGTTATTTTCAAGATACTGAACTTCTTATTCTCCCAGATAATCCGAATGTTAAGATTTGTAAGCAATGTCTCAGTTATTTTAAACATGATCGTTGGAATATTCAGAAAGGGGATTTGGATTCAGTTGTAAAGGTAGCAGTCAATGATTCTCTATTGGATTCTATGATTTTAAAAAATATTATTGATGAAGATGTGGCCTTGTCGGTAGGTGGCATAACCTACTCTAACCCTAATAAACTTTTTTTACCTTATACTCTAAAGATAAACGGGTTACATAAGGGAGAACCTTGCAGTGTTGAGAATTCTGGTAAAGTAACTGTTAATTTAACCTTTTGTAATTCATGCTTGAAGAAAAAAAGTAGATATTATGAAGCTGTTATCCAGATTAGAGGAGCGGATCTAGAAGAAAAGAAAGTAAAGAGCTCTTCTATTGAATACTTGAATAATTTACAGGTTAGAGATAATAACGCCTTCATTTCAGATTTTAAGTTTGTTAAAAATGGTTTTGATATCTACATTGGATCTTTGAGCGCGGGTAGAAAGATCTCTAAATATCTTAATAAGAGATTTGGCGGTATTTTAAAGCAATCTGCTAAGTTAGTAGGTAGAGGTAAAGATGGGAAAGATATCTATCGGGTTACCATTTCACTTAAATTACCTAGGTTTATGTTAGAGGATGTCGTTAATTATAAAGATAAATTAATCCAAATCCAACGATTTAAAGGCAACAATGTTATTGCTTTAGATTTAAATAGTAATCAGACATTAACTCTGCCAATGAAAAGTTTAAATAGAGCAGAGATAGTACGGAGAAAAGGCGATATTGAATGAATTAAATTAATATTATTTCCATTACTTTAAATTAATCTAAAGTATGTCAAAGTATAATTTTAAGATATTCCATAATCTAAGTGTTAAGCTTTAAAGATAAAACCTCATAGTATTAAGATATTAAATTTAAAAGGGTGTTTTTCCGAAATGAGATTAGAAAGAAAAGTTGTTTTAGTTAAAAAGGATCTTTTTGAGATTGTAACTGAAACAGAACTTTATGATCTTTTGAATGAAATTGCCCATCCAAGAGTTTATGTAGGATATGAGCCTAGTGGAAAGATTCATTTAGGACATTTACTCACGATTAATAAGCTTAGAGATCTTCAGAAAGCAGGATTTCAGGTGACGGTGCTTTTAGCCGATCTACATGCAAACTTGAATAAGAAAGGTACACTGAAAGAAATCCAGGCTACTGCAGATTATAACAAAGATTGTTTTATTGGAATGGGTATTGACTCTAAAAATACAGATTTTATTTTGGGGTCTGAAATGCAATTAGATAGAGACTACTTTTTGAATATCCAGCGTCTAGCTTTAAATACTACACTTCAGCGTGCTCGGCGTAGTATGGACTTTGTTGGCAGAGAAGAGGCCAATCCTACAGTATCGAGGGTTTTATATCCGCTTATGCAAGTCATAGACATTGTTACACTAAACCTTGATGTAGCAGTAGGCGGTATTGATCAAAGAAAAATTCATATGCTTGCAAGAGATAAACTAACAACTTTAGGATACAAACCGCCGGTTTGCCTTCATTTACCTCTTATTCATGGACTAGATGGTGATGATAAAATGTCATCTAGTAAAGATAATTTCATATCTGTTGATAATACCTCTAAGGAAATTACTAATAAAATTAGAAAAGCGTATTGCCCTATAAATAAAATAGAAAATAACCCAGTTCTAGAACTTTATCAATTTCATATTTTTAGGAATTTTTCAAATATAAAAATTAAAAGACCTTCAAAGTTTGGTGGTGACCTTGAATATAGAAACTACTCTCAATTAGAAATAGATTTTTCCAAAGGGGAAATACACCCAGAGGATCTTAAGAACTCAGCTTCAGAATATATTTCAAAAATTCTCAGTCCTGTAAACGATTATTTAATTAAAAAAGGTTATAATGAACAATAACGATTAGATGTTATTATCTGTGAATATGTTGAAATATAAACTGTTGATAAATAACAATACTATATCTATCATGGAATTAATAAAGGAGGCTTGTAACTGGAAGATACTGAAGACAAATTAAGAAGGCTTCGAATGCCTAGAGAAGGCGAGATTCTCGGTGTTGTTGATCAACTGCTAGGAGCTAGCAAGATGAGAGTTAATTGCAAGGATGATAAGGTACGGATATGTAGAATCCCTGGTAAATTAAAGAGGAGGATCTGGATAAGGGCAGGGGATATTGTAATAGTCAAACCGTGGGTGGTGCAAACGGATAAAAAAGCTGATGTAGTTTGGAGATACACCAAACCACAAGTTAATAGGCTTCAGAATCAGGGCATCATATGAAAGAATCGTTCTATGGTCAAGAAGAAAAACTAGAGAAAATAAGAAAGCGGATTAAAGGAGTCGAGAATAGGCGAGTTGGAAGTGAAGTATTTGATCAAAGTACTTTATTGACACTCTACGACTTAGCTAATAGGGGAAATATCTGGGTTTTAAATGGGGTTGTTAAAACAGGTAAGGAAGCTAATGTTTTTCACGGGGAGGATAAGAATGGAAATTCTATTGCAATAAAGATCCATAGAGTAACAACTAGAGACTATAATGCAATGCTAAAATATATTGATGGTGACAGAAGATTCAAGAATTTTAGAAGAAATAAGAGGGGGATTATCAATACATGGGTAAGGAAGGAATATAAGAATCTTCAAAGAGCAATTGCATGTAACGTAAGAGTGCCTGTTCCTGTTGCTTTTAAAAATAATGTAATCCTGATGGAATTTATAGGGGAAAGTAATGTGCCTGCTGTAATGCTTAAAGATTATGTGATGAAGAATCCTACTGCTATGTTTAATACAATTAAACGCTATGTAAAAAACCTTTATTGTAGTTGTAATTTAGTACATGCTGATTTAAGTGAGTATAACATCCTTATTTGGAATGATGTCCCAGTAGTTATAGATTTTTCACAAGCAGTTATTAGAGAGCATCCTCGTTCAGAGGAATTTTTTAAGAGAGATATTACTAATTTGGTAAGGTTTTTTAGTAAGTATATAGAACTAGAAGAAGAAAAAGTCCTGAAAAGTATTAAGGGGTGTTAGGATGCAATATACCAAAGTGCCTTTAAGTAGGGTTGCAGTCCTTATAGGGAAAAAGGGGAAGGTTAAAATTGAAATTGAGAAACGACTAGGAGTTAGTCTGAATATTAATAACACTAGTGCTACTGTTTCTATTGAAAATAAAGGTGGAGATGAGCTCGCTGAATGGAGATGTAAAGATATTGTACGCGCAATTGGCAAAGGTTTCAGCCCACAGAATGCAATGAAACTTTGTAAGGAGGATTACAGTTTAGCAGTTATAAATTTAGAAGATATAGTCGGGAGATCTGATAAGGCTTTGAAACGTCAGAAAGGGAGGGTTATTGGGAGAGAGGGGAAAACCAGGAGATATATCGAGGAATCTACTAAAGCTTTGATATCCATTTATGGAAAGAGTGTTGCAATTATTGGTACCTATGAGGAGATACAAGTTGCTAAAAAGGGAATAGTTATGCTTGCAAGCGGTAGTCCACATGGGGTTGTTTATAAGACCTTACAGTTCAAAGCTAGAGAGCTAAAAGAGAGGAGGTTTCATCTTTGGGAGGAGTAAGTACTTTCACAGGAATGATTTACAAAAATTGGATGGAAACTTTTCAGTTGAAGAAGATGGAAGGCATTCTTGATAAAATAAAATTTGAGGATAAGATTTTAGATGTAGGTTACGGAGCCGGGTTCCTTGAAAGTCTTGTTCATAACGTATTTGCGCTTGATACTCAAATTCACCAGTTGGAAAATCCTACTGCTATTAATGTTTGTGGTTCAGGAAATTGCTTGCCCTTTAAAACCGATACGTTTAAAACAGTATTCTGTATCGATGTAATCCACCTATTAAACGGAATAAGGGAATTATTACGTGTGCTTGATGAAGATGGAATTCTGATTCTCACCTCTTTTTGTAATAGCTATAATAAACTAGATAAACTTAAAGAATTGTTAGAATATACTAAGGAGATACAAGTTATTGATACTTTTTTCGTAGGTGTTAAAGAGTTAGATGCAGTAATTGTTTGTACGCATAAATAATACTTTTTAATCCCCGAACATGTTCGGGAAAATATATAATGTTAGTGCTAATCTATCTTTAAATTCAACATCTACCACAATAAATTATGAAATTCGAGTTAAGTTTATAAGGGATATATTTCAAAATCTTTATTAGACGTTAGAAAAATTAAAAAATCCGTTTTATCAGGAGGAAAAAAAATAAATGGTTGAAACTCCACTTTTAAATAGGGCAACAGAATTTTTAGAGAATATAAGCGAGGATTTCTCAATTGATCCAAGAAAGCTAGAGAATGATAAAAAGTATTTTGAAAGAATTTACATACAGATACGGAATCATCTGGGCAATCTAAAAAAACTAAAAGACGAAATGGAAATTCGCGGTTTTGATTCACCATATTTTGCTCTTGGGATGAGTAGATATGCAACTCCTGTAAAGAAGGAAAGCTATCGCCGGGAAAATGTGGAGGATCAACGCGATGTTGCTAGGCACAAAATGTTTTTTAGAACCGATGCCTCTTTTAAAAAAGGCACTTTTGATCGTACAAAATCAGCTATTTCTGCTCATAATATCGCCGTTGGACATCTTGAAGAACTTGTGTCTTTTTTTTGTAAGTGTGGAAAGAATACAAAGGGTAAGGATGCAACTAAAATAATTGAATCAGGAAAGCACTTCTCATGCCCTAAGTGTAAAAAATCTAATATAGATCTGTCTATAAATCATGATGGAGTATTTAGATTAGATATCCTCCCGCATCTCCCCTTTGGTGGTGAATTTGCGCATGAGATTTCTAAGTTTTCACAATCTGAGCGAATGGCATATCGAAGATTAATCGAGATTTTAAGGGAGAAGAAAAGAGGAAGGATAAAATCAGCTACAGTCACCTTTAAGATTTGGGATAAAGGACAATGGACAAAAAAGAAACAGCAAGTGGAAGTAAAAAAAGGGTCAAAACTAGACTATGAAGGCTATCTAAGAGAAAAATATGGGCGTATTGTGATTGAGAACATTAGATATCACCATGAACGAAGTGTCCTTGTAAGTGGGAGGTATAATAGACAAGCATTAGCTATCGCATATACGGAGATTATGAGATCAAGGAAGGAAGATATTCTACAATTTTTACTTGAAAAAAAAGTGGATGTAAAAAAGCTCCGAGAATATGAAGATTTAAGAAGAAAGATTGAGATGCGGATTTCGGGTACAAACTCTCATCGCTATGGGATGGATACTCGAATTAATGAAGAACGCCAAGAAATAATTGACGAATTTGAGGAAACATTAATTTCCCGGGGGCTTAAGGACAATGAAGGCAATCTCTTGCCAGACTTAGAGAAAGCTATAGAAGCTAGAAAGAATATTAGAGTTGAGACATTGATAAAGATACCTAAAGCTATATTTGCTTGGGATATCCTTAAATTTTTATTAATAAAACCGTACCGTGAAAGACGATATGCAAGTATCTTTCCAGGTTTACAACCAGTTCCAGAGATAGAGCAACTTCAAAGTACTTTAAATATCTTAGAAGATTCTGAGCTCGTTTCAGCGATTAGAATGTTTGTTGATAATAACATTAATTCCATTTCTAAAGCAGAAAAGATAGTTTTTAAGAAGTTTAAGATAGAAGAAATACTCCAAGACTACCTTAAGGTAACTTCCAGTAGAGCAGTGGGTGGTATTTCTCTCTACCTTTACGCTGATTATCCGCTAGATAAATCTGCAAATATAGTAGCAGCGGAAATAAACGAACTTAAAGAGGTTCTTAAGATAATTATAAGATTGGGCAGGAGAGATGTTATCCCTCCAGAGAAGCTTGAAAATCTTAAGGATATACGTGATATAAAAATTTCCAAAAAGGCAAAATTGTTTTTAGAGTTGGTTCGTTAGGGAAAAGTTTTTAAATTTATTTATCTAAATTGAAGTTCTAATGACGGATGTAGTAGTATTAAGATCAAGTCAAAAGGATGTTCTTATTGAAGAGATAAATCAGAAGCTTGATGATTCTACAAGTAACGTTCATTTTAGTATTAGACCTACCATAAATATCCTAGCTTCCATTTTAACTGCTGCTCCAAATGTAAAGAATATAACATGTCCTCCCAGTCTTTACGAGCGGACTCCCCGTAAGATATGTGTAGCCCTAGACAAGATTGGTATAAAATTCGATGCTCTTTTGTTAAATCCAGGTAGGCCACGTTCCCATCCTGATTGGAAGATAGAAAAAGTATACGAACTTGAGGAGCAGGCTTATTCAGCTAAGGAAATCTCCGATAAACTCAAAATTCCACTTACAACTGTATATTATTATATCAAAAAGAATGTGCGATAGGTGTTTTTTCCAAAAATTTTCAACCCGTTACACAAATATCAGCATAATCTAATGTAACTTATTATTATGCCGCCGTAGCTCAGTAGGTAGAGCGCCTGGCTGTTAACCAGGTGGTCGTCAGTTCGAGTCTGACCGGCGGCGTTCAAATAATCATTAACTCTCCCACCTGCCCGAAGCTATCAAGTTCTCCCCCACGCACTGCGCCTTAATCAAGGCGTAGTCCGGATTTCCAATGTAGCACCAGGCTTCCACTTTGGCCTCAGAGGTTTCAACAGTTATCCTCTTTCGGTGGTACAGTGGTCTTTTGCCGGTTGCCCCTTCGTATTCGTCAAAAGCTTTCGGGTTCTTATCTATGGTGAAAAGCTTGCCGTGAACAGACTTATCTCCGCCTTCGACCAGTACTGGAAAAAGGAATCTGCCCTTCACCCTATATATCCTGCCCTTAACAGTGGCATCTCTGCTGTCGAGAACATTCACATCCCACCGGTCCTTCAGCTTATCCTCATCCTTGAGGGTGCCGTAGACGAAAATCCTGTGCATAGCCATTACCTCCACAATACTCTAAATCTCACTCACATCGGGAAAAATATTATCGGCTTTTTGAATATTTAAATGTGGGCATTTACAAATTCTACAAATCTTGAGAATTCTCTTATAATATATTTTGAAAAGACTTCCTCCTATCTTCTATCCTTTTCCATATCTTGCTCAATGGCTCAGGGGTGAAATTCACATCCCTCTCTACTGGGAGACCTAGCCCTCCTTTAACACTTTTCAAATCACTCAAACTAAAATAAGCTAGCTCCACTTTAAGCCCTTCAACTAATCCAAAGAAAGTGTCCTTACCATCAAACTCAAGCACGTACCAGGTCATCTCATAGTCTACGATAAAAAACTTTGCTTTAACTATGGGGTCTAGGTCCCTGAGTACTTCAATTTTATTGATGCTGAACGTATTTAGTGGGGGGATAGTTTCCCTCATTTTCTTAGTTACTAATTCCATTTTTTTTACTTGACCTCACCAGTTCCTTATCCACATATTAAGTAAGACTTGGTAACCCTTAAGTGGGGATAAGCCGGGGCTGGGATTTGAACCCAGGTATACCGGTTACTGCTCGGTTTTTTTCCAATCTGCAGCCGGTCACATAGCCTCTCTGTCACCCCGGCGATTAACTTTAGATTATATCTGCTTTCTGAGTTCCTTCTGTAACCCTTTGTATTAAGACATTTTATTTATACTATTTATTAACCTATTTAGAAGCAAAGGGATTTAATTGTTCCCTTGACGAAGTTAAATTTAGGAATTTTGTTACCATGGAAGTTGATAAGGATCTTGATAAAATTGCAAAGTACCTCTCTGTCTGTTTAGGGTTGACTGATAAGGATAAAAATACGCTAAATTCTTTAGGATTTAAAGAAGAGAATATTAGCAATGATGTGAAAAAATACATTAAACAAATTATTGATACTCTACGGAACACTAAAAAGGATCCTATTACCAGAATTAATACATCACTTATAATATTAAAAAATAATCAAAATAAAGCACCTCTTCCGCTTGAAAAATTTATTATCCGTCCAGCTAAAAATCGACTGAATGAAGTGCTTTTTGATTATAATCTAGAGGGGGGCAGATCTTCTTCTCTTTTCAGACCAAAGGAATGGGATAGTGGAGTGCTTAATCATTTAAATACATCCTACAGTCTAGACCTTTTTTTACTGAAGGATAAGAAATCCCTATTGAATCTTAAAAAACTAGGCATTATTGAGGTCCCCTCCCGAATCGAGGAGGCTGCAAAGAAGGCAAAAGAAGTTATGGGTGATAAGAAGTTAGAACCTAACGACCGAGCAATTAAAGCTATTGATATATTAATGGAACCCTTATTGCCTACATATTCTAGTGATAGGGACAGGGAGGATATTCAAGAACTAAACATTGAAATTAAAAGTGTAATATGGCATATAGCAAATGATCTTGCAACTGATGTATATTAGTTCATTTCAGCACCCTGAAACATTTTTTTGATATGGGGGAATTTGTAGAGTAGTTTCGGGGTAATATGAGATTTTTAATTTTGGACATTTGTACTAAATCAAAAAGTTTTTATATTAAGTTAGATTAGGCTTACCTAATTAGGCTATCCTAATATCAAATTACTCTTAGAATCACTTACAAATAAAAGAAATAAAGAGGCACATTTATGCATGACAAAATTCAAAGTGAGAAATTTAAAGAGCAAGGATTAGAACGAATTGTCCTTCTTGGAAATCCAAATGTGGGTAAGAGCGTTATATTCTCTTTATTAACTGATAAATATGTGACCGTTTCCAACTACCCTGGAACAACTGTTGAATTATCTCATGGGACAGCAACTTACAATAATAAAAAGCACATGATTATAGACACCCCCGGCATTAACAGTCTTATCCCTATGTCGGAAGACGAGGGGGTTACCAGAGACATCTTATTGAATGAAAAAATCAGGGGGGTAGTTCAAGTTGTGGATGCTAAAAATCTTAGTAGAGGCCTTTTTTTAACCCTTCAGCTTACGGAGATGAATATACCTTTCCTCCTTAATCTCAATATGGAAGATGAGGCAAGAAGTCGGGGTATAAGCATAGAATCCAAGCGAATAGAGGAAATATTTGGGGTGGACGTAGTGCAAACAATTGCTACCCAACGAAAGGGGATTAATGAGCTTATCAAGAATATATCAACTCCAAGTATTTCTAAGTTTAAAACAAAATATGATAGTGATATTGAAGATGGTATAAGAAAATTAGAAAAATTAATCCCAGAATCAAGAATTTCTAAGAGAAGTATCGCAATAATGATACTTGGAGGAGATGAAAGGCTAAAAAAATGGATTAATAAAACTCTTAAAGCTGATGGAATTGACGAAATAGAGAATATTGAGAAAGAACTTCAACAAAAATACTCAAAACCTCTAGGTTATGTAATCAATCAACAGCGTATGAAGCAAGTTGATAGTATCTTAGATCAAACCATGGATACTATTAAAACAGAACGTAACTCTTTTTCCGAGAAACTTGGTAATGCTTGCATGCATCCTCTCTGGGGAATCCCTATTTTGGCGATAATTCTATACGTAATGTATAAATTCGTTGGATATTTCGGAGCTCAAGTGGTAGTTGGATACTTTGAAGAGACATTATTTGGTGTATATCTAAATCCATTAGCCATCGAAGCTTTTTCAGTGATACCGTATGAAATTGTCAGAGACCTCTTCGTGGGAGAATATGGCCTTATAACAATGGCTCTAACTTATGCTATTGCTTTAATCCTACCTATTGTTGGTACCTTTTTCATCGCCTTTGGAATCCTTGAGGATTCAGGGTATCTTCCAAGACTAGCTATAATGCTCAATAAAGTTTTTAACAAAATGGGTCTAAATGGAAAAGCCGTGTTACCTATGATCCTTGGACTAGGTTGCGACACTATGGCTACGTTGACAACAAGGATTTTAGAAACAAAAAAAGAACGGATAATTGTAACATTACTTCTGGCTTTGGGAGTACCATGTTCAGCTCAATTAGGTGTAATTCTCGGGATTCTTGCATCAGTATCATTTAAAGCTACTGCTATTTGGGCTGGAGTAATATTATTTGTACTATTCCTTGTAGGATACTTGTCATCTAGACTTATCCCTGGAAAAGGATCAGATTTTATCCTTGAAGTACCACCTATTAGAGTGCCACAAGCAAAAAATATAATTGTAAAAACATTGGCAAGGATTGAATGGTATCTCAGAGAAGCCGTTCCCTTGTTTCTTCTTGGTACCTTAATACTTTTTATTTTAGATAAATTGGGGGCTCTAGTCGTTATAGAACAATTTGCATCCCCAATTGTAGTGGGTTTGTTGGGTCTTCCAATTAAAGCAACTGAAGCTTTCTTAATTGGTTTTTTCAGACGGGACTATGGAGCAGCCGGGCTATTTGCCTTAGCAGAAGCAGGCCAATTGGACTCTACACAGATAATTGTTAGTCTTGTTACTATAACTCTATTTGTTCCATGTATTGCCAATTTCTTTATTATGGTTAAGGAGCGAGGGATTAAAATCGCAGTCGCCATGGCAGTTTTCATATTTCCCTTTGCTTTCCTAGTAGGAGGAGTTCTTAATTTTATCCTTCGTAATCTGGAGGTAGTATTATGATATGTTCTCTATGTGGTTATAAATTCAATAAATCCCAAATGACATCTGGAAAATGTGGGAGCTGCTTTATGAACATGGGTTGTAAAGCAAATTGTTGTCCAAATTGTGGATTTCAGATCTTTAGCGAGTATAAATTTCCAAAAATCCTTAGGAGGTTATTTAAATGGTTGTCGAATTGAGAAGTCAAAATAAGCATGCTAACATTCAAGAGAACGATATAGAAGAATTCCTAGAGCTTATATGGACGATGAGAGAGATGGGGGAAAAGGCTTTGGATAAAATCCTAACTTTATCAGAATTTCCACAGCAGAATACTCTACTTACTGAATTAAAAGATAGAAATTTGATAAGTCTAGCTGATAATAAAATAATTCTAAAATCAGAAGGAGAAAAGATTGCAGAAAGTGTAGTAAGAAGGCATCGGCTTCCCCTAACAGAACTCTCTCCAGGAGAAAAAGCGAAAGTTGTCTTCATCACGTCTAAGTATCCTTCACGTTTAGATAAATTGAGTGCCCTTGGGTGTGTTCCTGGAAGTACTATAAAATTACATCAAAAGAGTCCAAGTTATGTAATCAAACTAGGTGAAACAGACCTTGCTCTTGATAAAGAGATATGTAAAGAGATATTCATTAAAAAAATTAATTAGCCAGTGATGAGGAGGCATAGTGGCCATTCAACCATTCCTTCACATTCATTCACTATTGACTCCATAACATCACACTGATTATTGGTGGGGTTAAAGGAGCTATGATGGGATTCAATCTCTCCTAATCCTCTACTTTAACCTCGCCACCAACTTTAGATATTAAAGATTTCAATCCTATACCCTTAATCCACCTTTGTATTTCATCCATTTCTTCAGGGTAAGTATTTATAAAAACGCTTGGACCTGTCTGCATAGAGAAATATGCATTCAAACCGGTTTGACGCATCTTGCGAATCTCGCTCATAAGGAGGATGCTATTAGGTTTATAAGCAACCAAACCATTCTCTCCAGTCATTGTTAATGCGTGTAACTCAAGAGAGTCTATTTCTGCCAATTGTGCAACTCTAATGAGGTCATGATCAATAATTGATTGCCTCATTTCTTTACACCGTTTAGCAGCGCTTTTTACTCTAGCATTGAAAAACGGTGATGTTTTAACATCTTTATGAGCTTCTTCAGTTCTGACTTCAGAACTTAAGGGGACGATAACTATTCCAAGATCTAAATCTTCTCCTCCGGCAATACTCTCTGCATAGGAGCTCTCATCATTATGCCCTGCATACCAGTGGGCGAATCCGCCAACAACACTTCTCGAGGCAGACCCAGAAAAACGTCGTGCAATGGTTGATATTTTTCTAAGATTCCAATCAAGACCGTAAATTTTAAACAGGCCTGCAACTAAAGCTGCACCACCGGATGATGAAAATCCTAATCCCTTTGCTCCAGTATAATCGAGGCTGTTTTCTGAATCTATTTTAACTGTAAATTTTTTTCCTGAAAGTTTACTTACAGTCTCAATAACATCACAGACTCTCTCAAGTTCTCTACCTATTAATTGCACCTTATTAAGAGTTACCTCATGTTCCAATGAATCAACTATCTCGATAGTTGTTGTAGTGAGTAGGGCTGACATGTTTACTGAGATACTATCATGGTAAGGTATTCTCAATTTCCAATCTTTGAGGCCATGGTATTTTACCAAAGCCTGCATTGGATGAGCTATAGTTGTAACTTTCATTAAATCTCTTCCTTATACATCCTATCTTCTAAATCTTTCAAGATATTGAATCAGGTTCCACATTTTCATGCCTTCTTAATTATGTTTATTAAATATGGAAACCCATTATATATGATAATATTTGAAATTAAAAATAAAGTATTAAAATAAAATAGATCATGGTATCTCTTAAGTTTTATGGCGGTGTGAATGAGATTGGCGGAAATAAGATCCTGCTTGAAGATGGTGATACTAGGGTATTCCTAGACTTTGGTATGAGTTTTGGGCGTAAAGGCCTCTATTTTGAAGAGTTTTTACCTCCACGAACTGTAAATGGTATTGGGGATTTCATAGAATTAGGGCTTATTCCAGATCAAAAGGGATTATATCGGAATGATTTAATGAATCTACTGGGTAGGGAAAAGGAGGATTCGAACATTGATGGGGTTATCCTTTCACATGCTCATGCAGACCATGCAAATTATATTTCATTTTTGCATGAGGAAATACCTATACATTGTGGCAAAACTACCCATGATATATTAGAGGCAATTAAGAAATCTGGGTGGAGGGATATTGAAAGCGAGATAATAGATTTTAAAGAACGACCAATCACCAATCCAAAACTTCCACCAATAAAAAGGATATTCAATAAATTCAGAACAGGTGATAAATTTAAAATAAATTCTTTAGAGATTGAGCCAATTCATGTAGACCATTCAGTTCCCGGGGCTTACGGCTTTATTATCCATACATCTGAAGGCGCGGTAGTTTATACCGGCGATTTCAGGTTGCATGGAAGTCATCCTGAAATGACCCAGGAATTCATCCAAAAGGCCGCAGATTCAGATCCCTGTGCAATGATAACTGAAGGTACAAGGATTGATATGCCTGAGGATGATTCCTCTGAAAAAAAGGTGTATGCGAAAAGTAATAAGGTAATTTCCTCAACTAAGGACTTGGCAATCGTGGACTTTAATTTTAAGGATGTAGATCGGATTAGAACTTTCTACAATATTGCCAAGGAATGTGGGAGAAAATTTGTAATCTCTTATAAAAATGCATGTTTTTTAGATAGGTACTCCAAGGATAAGAAACTTGATGTCCCTTCTTTATTTGATCCCTTCATTGCAATTTATAAACCAAAAAAGAAAACGGGTCAATACGCTGAATCTGACTATCCGAGATTCGCAAGGAGATTCCTTAATTATCCACATATAAATGTCGTGACCCCTGATGACATAAGAAATCATCAGAATGATTATTTAATAGCGATAAATTTCTGGTCCCTGAATGAATTAGTAGATTTAAGTCCTCTTGCTGGCAGCACCTATGTTCATTCCTTATCCGAGGCATTTAACGAAGAGATGGCTGTAAGTGAAGATAGGATGAAGAATTGGATTCAGCATTATAATTTAAACTTGATCCAAAGTCATTGTTCTGGACATGCTTCAGGTAATCAGATTATAGAGGCGGTTAATAAGATTAATCCTAAGAAATTATTCCCGATTCATACTCAACATCAAGAACTATTCACTGTAATAAAGAATACAGAAATAATCCATGAAGAAGGAGAGGAATTTATTGTTGGATAAGGATTCGATAAAGTGGGGGGGATATGTGAGCTATGTTCTCTTCAAGACAAAGGAAAATGGGGGGATTTAATGGAATCAATTGAAATTTTTTCCTTTTTGGTAATTGGAGCATTGATAGTTTACCTATTATTCCACTTTAAGGTAATGAATGATATGAGGGCTGAAATGCGTACGCTCCATGATAAAATGCTTGGTTCTAGTACTAAAGGGGCTGTTGGTGAACGTCTCTTGGAATCAATTATTCAGCCAATGATTGATAGTGGTTTTATTGAGAAAAACCTGGAAATAGCTGATAGAAATACCTTTGTCGAGTTTGGTTTTAAACTTGATGAGAACCTTTACCTGCCTATTGATTCTAAGTGGGACGGTCAACCTATAAAGAACATAGAGGATATAAAAAACAAATACATAGGCGCTAAGAATACTACGCCCTTTGGAATTCTCTCTGTGCCTGATAAGAACTTTGAACGATACGAAAAAAATCTCATTTATGCCAAAGACCGGGGAGTTTTCATAGTTAGGGATTCTTTGGTTTTCCCAACGCTTGGAATAATCAAGATTTTTCATGAAAGATACAGTACCAGCAAAGATGTGGAGAAACTCTATAAAACAATAAAGAATTGGGACACTTATCACGTTGATGTTAAAAAACATTACGAATCTGTTGAGCAGAAAATGGGCAATTTAAAAAAGGCTATTTATAATAAATAAGGATTGCTAGATTTTACTAACTGAAAAAAGCTTTAATTTTGTTGTTATGTCTAGGACATAATAGTAATATTTATATAGTAACACGTAGATAATGTCTTTTTGTTTAGGTCATAAAGGTAATATAATATGGTTAAAGAGATACATGTGAAAATCCCTGATCGTGATGATTTTGATGAAGCCTTCGCTGGTCTAATCAAGATTTTTCTCAATACAGATACCAAGCTTAAGATATACCTCTACCTTCGTAAAATGGGCAGAAGTACAAGTCATCAAATTTCTAAGGGGGCAAACCTTTACCCAAGCTCAGTACGTGAAACATTAAAAAAGATGTTCAAGGAGGGTATTGTAACTAGAGATAAACTTAAGATTGAGGGTGCAGGTAAAAATCCTTATGAATACGAGGCGATTTCCTCAAAGGAACTAACAAAACGTGGAATCACGGATATGGAGAAGAATCTCAACAAAATGTTTAATCTCGATAAAATCCTTCAAGATGGGAAACGGGAACTAAGCCATTCTAGAATCCCACTTAAGATAATAATAGAGAGGAAATCAGACAAGAACAAGACACCTAACGATTTGGCAAAGGAGAAATAAAAAATGGGTCTTGATTTGGAAGAAAGGATTAAGCAACTTGAAGTTGAAAATATGATATTGTGTGAAGAAAATGCTGTTTTTGTTGCAAAGGAAAGAATGGCTGGATATTGTTTATTTTGTGAGGTCACTTTGGATAATGAGGATTGTCCTGGTCTTGAGACTTGTCCAAATAAAAATGAGATTGAAAACTTAGAACTTAGGATAGAGGATGGTAGAAAAAAAATTAAATGTCTCAAAGAACCTTTAGAAGAAAACCCGTCAGCAAAGAACTTGGCCTATCGAAAACACTACAAATCTAACGCTACATGGATTGATAGATGGGTTCTGGAAAACCCTTATCCACAGCAAATCGAGATGCTGTAGCACCCTGATGAAGAATAAATAACCCTGTTTGTAATTAATCTGAAAAACGTAGTTGTTCCTTTTATTCTAAGGTTTTTTCCTTGGTTATTATAATCTACAAACCACTCAAAGTTATGTTGATAAACATCATAACCTAAATTAAACGCTTTACTTGCTTGATTAGGAGTTCAGAAAAACAGCAATTTCCCTATATATGGATCATGTGTTAAAAAACAGAAGGTTTAAATTTAATAGGGATTAATTATCTGGAGGATGAATATGAGAGAGATCGATTTAGAGAGTCGTGTAGCTGGATTAGAAGAAAGGTTGGAAAAGGAACAGCGGTTTTGGCTTGAGAGAAAATTGGATGAGTATAACCATATAATGGAACTGATTAGGACAATTGTGCCATTTTTAATTCTATTTGTTCAGATTATAATATTGTTCAAATTATTCTTTTAAGGTTGGAAAAATGGTCATCAAGCTACTTTAATCCTCCTTTTTTTCCTATGATTCGGCAAAAAGTAGAAACTCTACAGGAATACTCTTCTTTTCTCCATCCCTCGTTGTAATATTGACCTTTCCATCTTCTACATTAAACCCTTTTATTTCATAGGTATAACTTCTTTTACCACATTTCCCTGTAAATCCAACTATCATAATCCATCCCTCTATCTTGGTAACTCAAAAGGGAATCTCTATCCAGTTTTCCCTCTTCTAATATATAGATAAGATTCTAAATAAATGTTTTTCGATTGGTAGAAGAAGTAGTGATTGATTCTAAAGATATAGCTTTGTAATATTATAACGAAAAATACACTTAATCTCAAGGCTTATTTTTACACTTTCTTCC
>Ga0187833_10001419_pt1 | contig 27417 bp, 31 predicted proteins | sample ETNtaG_37_FD_167968 | JGI IMG/M metagenome (GOLD analysis project Ga0187833, IMG submission 167968) | Marine microbial and viral communities from oxygen minimum zone, Eastern Pacific Ocean - ETNP2014_SV_400_PacBio MetaG (Illumina Assembly) | ecosystem: Environmental > Aquatic > Marine > Hypoxic...
TAAACAACTTCGCATAGTTGCAATGTTAAGGAGTGCACAATCTCAAATACTATTTTTTTCTGGAAATTTAAGCTTTATTAACATGAGTAATAATAAAATTAAGATACTAGAGGTGATGGAAGAAGTAGCAAAAAGTGGGGTTAAAATAAAAATATTAACTAGGATAGAGATCCCTGGTTTGAATAATATTTTAGATGTACTCTCAATAAATGATAAAGTTGGTAGAGAGGTAGTTGAGATTAGACATACATTCCAACCATTAAGAGCCACAATTGTAGATGATAAGATCATAACTTTAAAAGAAGAAAAGAGCCCATTAGAGTTTAGAGGGGATGAATTAAAAGAAGGTTTTAGTATAATTCTTAAAATTTATGATGAAGAATGGTTAGAATGGTTACAAAAAATATTTTGGAATCTATTTAGAACAGCGATTCCTGCTCAAAAAAGAGTTCAAGAACTAGAAGATATAAGATCCATTAAATAAAAATCATGGTGAAGAAGATAAATATATATAAAATAATTATTCTATCATAAGGGAATAGTAACTCTATAAGAAATCTTGCTTCTAAAATACAAGAATCTTTAAATAAGAATAAATCTTAATATGTACTGTATGTTGTGTAGATTCTAAATCTAACACGCTACATATGGTGTAATTATGCAATGCCCTTACTGTTTCAATCAAGATCTTAAAGTATTAGAAAGCAGAGATAGTTCGGATTCTATAAGAAGGAGAAGAGAATGCCTAAAATGTAGCAAAAGATTCACAACATATGAAAAAATAGCTATTGATCTAATGGTTATTAAGAAAGATGGTAAAAAAGAACCTTTCAATATTGATAAACTAAAAAAAGGAGTAGCATTAGCTTTAGAAAAAAGACCCTTTAATGAAGAAGATGTTAGTATAATTGCTTCATCTATAGAGAAAGAGCTTAAGAAATTAAGAAATCATGTGATAAATACTAGAATAATAGGCAATAAAGTTATTAGAAAATTAAAATTATTAGATCAAGTAGCTTACCTAAGATTCGCATCAATCTATAAAGATTTTGAAAAAATTGATGATTTTGAAGAAGAATTAAAAATTCTTACAAAATAAAGTAAAAAAACAATGAGGTATAACAAAAAAAATGATGAGTGAAGAAAAAGAAAATCAAAAATCTATATTAGATGGTAAAACAACAGAACTTCCTTTTAGTTCTAATGCATTAAATGTGATTGCTAAAAGATATTTAATGAAAAAAGATGGAATAGTTATTGAAAATCCAGAAGAAATGTTTGATAGAGTATCTAAAAATCTTGCAAATGTTGAATCAAATTATGGAAAATCTCAAGAGTATATAGAAGATTTAAGAAAAAGATTTTATGAAGTGATGTCTAATTTTGAGTTCACCCCTGCTGGAAGAACTTTAACAAATGCAGGATCAGATACTGTATTAATTTCTAATTGTATTGTGCTAAACATAGAAGATTCTATGGAAAGCATATTTCAAACATTACAAGATGCTTCATTATTACAACAAGCTGGGTCTGGATTAGGATTTCCTTTACATCTAATGAGACCTGCAGGAATGCCCACAAAAAAATCACAAGGAATAGCTTCTGGTCCAATATCTTTTTTACAAGTGTATAATAGGGCTTTTGGTGTGATAAAACAACAAAATAGACATGGTGCAAATATGGCTGTTATGAGAGTAGATCATCCAGACATATTGGAGTTTATTCATTGTAAAAAAGAAGAAGGTGCTATAAGCAATTTTAATGTTTCAGTAGGACTAACAAATGAGTTCATGGAAAAAGTAAAAAATAATGATCCTAACCCTTACCTATGTAGATGGAAAGATGAAGAAGTAAAACCAAGAAGGATTAAGAGAGATAATAATTTTTCTATAGAAAGTGTTGAAGAAGTAGACATGACAGCTAAAGAGATTTTTCAAGAGATTGTTTCTTCTGCTTGGTCAAATGGAGAACCAGGTTGTGTATTTATAGATAAAGTAAATGAAACTAATCCACTACCTGGATTAGGGAGGATAGAAGCTTGTAACCCTTGTGGAGAACAATTTCTTCATGATGGAGACGTTTGTAATTTAGGATCAATAAACTTAGAAAAATTTGTTAAAGAAAACAAAGTAGATTATGAAAAATTGAGATATGTTACAAAGATAGCTACAATAATGTTGGACAACGTGATAGATGTTTCTAACTTTCCATCTGAAAGAGTAAATAAAACTAGTAGAGCAAATAGAAGGATAGGATTAGGAATAATGGGATTTGCCGATATGTTATACCAATTAAAAATTCCATATGATGGTGAAGAAGGATTAGAAACAGCAGAAAAAGTTATGCAATGTATTCAAGAAACATCCCATCAAACTTCTATGGAACTAGCAAATGAAAAAGGAACTTTTTTAAATTGGGACAAAAGTGTTTATGCACAAAAAGGAATCAAAATGAGAAATGCTGCATTAACTAATATAGCACCTACAGGAACTATAGCTATGATGTTTGATGTTTCAGGAGGAGTAGAACCTTATTTTGCTTTAGCTTATCATTATAAAGCGATTTTAGGAGGAAAAATAAGTTTAAGTTACATCAACAAACATTTAGAAAAAGCACTAAAAGAATCTAATTCATATTCTGATGATATTATGGAGAAAATAGTTAAAGAAGGCACATTAAAAAACATAGAAGAGATTCCAGATTACCTAAAAAAAGTTTTTGTTACTTCTATGGACATAAGTGCTCAAGCCCATATAAAAATGCAAGCTTCTTTCCAAAAGTATTGTGATAACGCAATTTCAAAGACAATTAATTTTGAGAATAAAGCAACAAAAGAAGATGTTTTAGATGGATATTTATTAGCATGGAGTTTAGGTTGTAAAGGGTGTACAGTCTATAGAGATGGGAGTAGAGAGATACAAATTTTAAATTTAAATAAAGATAAAAAAGAAAAAAAATCGAAACAAAGAGACATAGAAAAATCTGATTACTATGAGATTAACACTGGTCAAGGCCCTTTACATATACATATAAATTATGACGAAGAAGGACCAACAAAAGTATTTACAAATATCTCTCCAATAGGAACAGAGATAAGTGGATTAACTACGGCATTAGGAATAATGTTAAGTAAATATTTAGAAAATGATGGAGATCCTATAAAATTAATAAAACATTTAAATTCTATAAAAGGAGACAAGCCTTTAGGATTAGGTCCAAATAGAGTGGATTCAATACCACACGGAATTTCTAAAGTTATAAGAAAACATTTAACTAAAACAGGGATGTTAAAAGATTTGAATGGACAAACAACATTAGATGGACAATCTACTTTTGAGAAGGGAGAAGTAGCTGCACCTGAACAACCAAAATTACATTGTTCTAAATGTTTTAGTACAAATGTTGGAATGGTTTCTGGATGCAAAGAACCCACTTGTTTTGATTGTGGATATAGTGCTTGTGGTTAAATGAAGATCTATACAAAAGTTGGTGATGAAGGAGAAACTGTTACCTATGGAGATCTAAAAGTTCCTAAAGATAGCTATGTTATAGATCTAAATGGATACATTGATGCTTTACAATCTTCATTAGATTTTTGTTATATTCATAATAAAGAATTCAAAGAAATAATAGAAAAAATTAATAAAAAACTTTGGCAATTGGGTGGTGAGATCTCATTAGGAGGGGTAGGAAAAAAAGTTAAAGATCCAATTACTAATGAAGATATTTTAGAGATAGAATTGTATATGGATGAATTCTCATTTCCTAGAAATTTTATAAGATTCACAAAATTTGGATCAGCTCATCTAAATGAAGCAAGAGTTAGATGTAGGATATTAGAAAGAGAGTTAACTCAAGTGTTAAGAGCAGGATTGATAAGAGAAGAAGTATATAAATATATAAATAGGCTATCTGATTTGTTATTTGTGATGTCTTATAAAGTGGAGGTAGATAATGTTAAACTTAACAAAAAATAATATAGATGAAGAAATAAAAGAACCAATTATTGTAGATTTTTGGGCAGGATGGTGCTCTCCTTGTAAAGAGATGGACCCTATGTTTGATCAATTAAGTGAAGAAATTAAAAATTTGAAATTTGCTAAATTAAATGTTGATCAAGAACCTGAATTAGCTGTTAGATTTGGAGTCATGAGTATTCCTACATTTTTAATAATAAGAGAGGGAAAAGAAATTGGAAGAATTGTTGGAAGCATGCAAAAATCTACATTTAAAGAAAAAATTGAAGAATCTTGGAAAGAGATAGCATAACGAAATTCTTTTAAATACTCTTTTTTTATTTATTTTAATGAAATTTTTAAAAATTTTATTTGATAGTGTAAGAAAATCTGGAAGTTAACTTATTCTTTTTATTAGCTAAAACTATAATTCAATCTTAAAAGGAAAAATATGTCTTATATTAAAGATCTAAAATGGAAGAATGGTATGAAAGTAAAAGATTTACTTAATTCTTATCAGAGTTTGGGATATCAAAGTGTTGAGCTTAAAAAAGCATCAGAAGTTTTTGTTAAGATGAAAAAAGATAATGCTAAAATTTTTCTTACATTTACCTCTAATATGGTTACTTCTGGATTAAGGGGATTTTTTTCTCAAGTAATAAAATTAGAGATGGCTGATGTTATAGTAACAACAGTTGGAGGGATAGAAGAAGATATAATGAAAGCGTTAGGTGAAAAATTTTCAGTTGGTAATTTTGAATACGATGATGTTGATCTTCATGAAAAAGGGATAAATAGAGTAGGAAATATATTAATTAAAAATGAAAGTTATATGCGTTTCGAAAATGAGATGCTTAAAATCTTAGATAGATTATACAAAAAAAAGAAACGTTGGGCTATATCTGATATGTTAAAAGAAATAGGTTTGATGTTAGAAGATGAATCATCTATTCTATATCAAGCAGCTAAGAAAAATGTACCAATATTTTGTCCAGCAATTACTGATGGCGCTTTTGGTTTTCATCTTTATCTTTTTCAACAAAAACATAATGATTTTATTGTTGATGTTATAGAAGATTTTGGTAATATTCTTTTAGTAACAAACCATGATGAAAAGAAAGGAGTAATAGCTTTAGGTGGATCGATCTCAAAGCATCATGCAATACTTTGTACTTTGCTAAATGGTGGTGCAAATTATGCAGTTTATATGACTACTGCACATAAAACATCTGGAAGTATGTCTGGAGCTACTACAAATGAAGCTAAATCTTGGGGGAAAGTCCAATATGAAAGTGATCTTGCTACAGTTGTTGGAGATGTAACAATCACATTTCCTTTAGCAATGATTGGGGCTTTAGAACAATTAAATGAAGAAGGTTTATTAAAAAATGAAAAAAGCTAAATTTGTTTTATCTAAATCAAAATTGTTAGAACAATATAACAAAATAGAGAAAATATGCGATATTACCTCTTACAGCTCAAAAACAAATCCATTAATTACTAAAATATTAGAAGAAGAAACAAACTGTTGGTTTTCTATTCATCTTAAAAATGAATTAAAAAACATTAAAGATAAATCTAGAGTTCTTTTTTTAGCCCAAGGATGGAATCAAAATACAATTCAAGAATTAGTTAGTTTAAATATAAATAAATTCGTTATAGATAATGAGTCAGATTTAGATGAACTTTTAAGATTTTTAAATAACAATAATAAAAAAATTATTCTTTTTTTGAGAATAAAATTAAGAGAAAACACAATAAAAACCGAAAAATATTTCGTTTTTGGAATGAACTCTGAAGTGATAAACAAAAGAATAAAAGAATTAAAAAAGAATAGTAAAATCTTAAAATTAGGATTGCATTTCCATAGAAAGACTCAAAATATGGGTGAATGGGATCTTAAATATGAAATTTCTAACCTAATTGAAGCTGAAGTTCTAAAAATGATAGATTATATCAATATTGGTGGAGGGATCCCCTCTAATTATGCAAACACAAATGAAGATGTTATAAAAAGTATATTTAATAAAATAAAAGAGTTTGATGGATGGTTAAAAAGTAAGAATGTTGATCTTATATTAGAACCTGGAAGATACATCTCAGCCCCTTCTTGTAAATTAATTGCTTATATCAAATGTATTCATGACAATAATATAATTATTAACGCTTCAGTCTACAATTCAGATTTAGATGCATTAATTGTTCCAGTAAAACTTATTGTTGAAGGAGAACTTTCAAAAAATCAAGGAAAACCTTATGTAATCAAAGGTATAACACCTTGTTCTATGGATCTTTTTAGGTATAGGGTATATCTTAAAAATCCTAAATTAGGGGAAGCATTAACTTTTTTGAATGCAGGAGCATATAACTTTACTACTGATTTTTGCGATTTAGAAAAATTGGAAACTGAGATGATTGATTAATGAAAACATTTATTATTAACAAAAATTTTGATATATTATGTTTGAATATTATAAAAAACTTAAAAGAAAACACAAAAATATTTTCACTTTTTTTGTACTAATAGCAATAATACTTATTTGGAGAGGTATATGGGGATTAGGTGATTTGTACTTATTTCCTTCAAATGAGCTAATAAGTTTGCTATCTTCTATATTGATAGGGATAATTATCTTATTAGGACTAAGATTTACTATGTCTAGACTGATTGAATAAATTTAAAAATCAATTTAATTTAATTTTTTCATGAAAGTTTTTATAAAAACTTATGGATGTCAAGCCAATATAGCAGATTCAGAACAATTGGCTGGATTGTTAAACAAAAATCATGAGATAGTTAGTTCTATAGAAGATTCAGATCTAGTTATAGTTAATACTTGTTCAGTTAAAGAAAAAACTCAGAATAAAGAAATAAATTTCATAAAAGGAATTCCAAAAAATAAAAAAATATTTGTTGGTGGATGTTTATCAAAAACTTTAGATATTAGAAAATATAAAAAAGAATTAGATGCTGTCTTTGATACAAATTCTATAACTAAAGTTCCAGAGATGATCAATGATCCAAAAGACTTATTCTCAGAAGAAAAAGAACATAAAATAAACATTCCAAGAATAAGAAAAGAGAAAGATACTGCTAGAATAGTTATACAAGAGGGTTGTTTAAACAAATGTAGTTTTTGTGCAACAAAATTAGCAAGAGGAAACTTAAAATCTTATAGAATTGGAGATATTAAAAGAGAAGTTGAAAAATCAATTAAAGAAGGATGTAAAAAAGTATACTTAACAGGACAAGACCTTGGATGTTATGGATTTGATCTTAAAACTAATCTTCCAGAACTTTTAGATGAATTAACTAAAATTGAAGGAGAGTTTATGATAAGAGTAGGAATGATGAACCCATGGCATGTAATAAAAATATTAGATAGTTTAATTGAGTCTTATAAAAATCCTAAAATCATGAAATTTTTACATCTTCCTGTTCAATCAGGATCTGAAGAGGTATTGAAACACATGAGAAGGATTCATACAGTTGATACATTCAAGACTATTATAAAAAAATTTAGAGAAGAAATTCCTAATGTTGATATAGACTCAGACATTATTGTAGGGTATCCAAAAGAAAGCGAAAAAGATTTTAATCAAACTCTCAGTTTAATAAAAGAAATAAAACCAAATGTATTAAACATATCGAGATTTGCTGCTAGACCTGGCACTGAAGCTTATAACTTAAAGAGATTACCAACCCAAGAAGTTAAAAGAAGGTCTGTTTTAGCAGATAAAATATTTAAAGAAATTAAAAAAAATTAAACTTTTACTTTTTCTGCTTGTTGCATATCTTTCCAAGCTAGATTAAACATGTTTCCTAGAGCATTAGCAAAAAATTGTGTATTCACCCAAACACCTATATCATAAGTTGGATGTACATCTTCATCATCTTTTACCATAAACATAATTTCATTATCATCAACTACACAAAATCTAGCGGTTATTTTATTAACATTTCTTATTTCTGCAACTTTACTTAAATCTTTTATAGCAGATAAAGACTCTTTTGTAACTGGGGCCGCTATTCTTATCTTGACTCCTTTTTTTGATAGTCTTTCTAGCTCTGGTTTTAAAGCATCTACTTTCCTTACAAGACCTTTAGCAGTAGTCATTATTGTTACATTTTTTTCAGCTCTTTTAATCATTGTTTCTAAATGAGTATATAAATTATGTCTTCCCCTTATAGCGCCACTCAAATCACTAGCGTCAATAAATTCAATACCAGTTTTATGCAAAGTATCTAATTCTTTTAAAATTGCGGTTCCTTTTAATCCATCTAATTTTTTTAGATTATCATCAGCACCCATCCTAACTAATTTCTTAGCTCTTTCAACAACTTCTTTTGGTTCAACTGCAATATACTTAATAGGCTTGCCAAGTTTCATCACAACAAAACCTTTTTTTTCTAATGATTCTAAAACATCATAAGCTCTAGATCTTGGAACATTACCAATATCAGATAATTCACCAGCTGTAGAAACACCACGAGAAAGAAGCGCTGTCCAAATTCTCACTTCATATAAATTAAGATCAAAAGCTCGTCTTAAATTACTTAAAAACTCCTCTTTTACAATCATACAAGATCCGCCTCCATAACCTCTTTTTTTTTTAAATTAACCACTCAAAATAAGGTGTGATTATTTACTTCTGTGGGATAGATAATATAGAGTTTTAAACCTTTACTCATATTTAAAGATTATTATAATTAAGATTGAATTCTATTTTTTTTGTTTGTTATATGCTTTTTTTATATCTTCTAATGTATAAATATCTTTTTTTGATCTATCGGGGCGTAACATAATAACTCTTGGAAACCTTAAAGCATAACCACTAGAATAAGTAGGACTTTTTTGTATTTCTGAATATCCTACCTCTATAACAATTTCAGGATTTACTATGATTTGTCTTCCTTTTTCTTCTTTTATTAAAGGCTGCAATAATTTAGTCATTTGGTCAAATGTAACCCCTTCACTTTTTTCTTTTAGTCCAGTAGACACCTTACCAAGTTCTAATAATTCTCCATTATGATCACAAGCAATAGTATAACTTGTTAACCATCTAGATCTTTTACCCTCACCCCATTCTGCTTTGACTATTACTAAATCAAAAGAATCTGCTGTGGGCTTAACTTTAACACCATATCCAACTCTTGATCCAGGTTTGTATACCCCTTCAAGATTTTTGGCCATAACACCTTCTTCTCCCTCATCTAAAGCTTCTTTAAAGAATTTCTTGGCTAGTTTTTTATCTGAGGTTATTAATTGTTTAGCTAAAACTAATTTTAATTTTGTTTGTTTAGTTATTTTCTCTAAGATAACTCTTCTTTCTTTGAATGGTTTGTTTAATAAATCTTGATTATTATAATAAACTATATCAAATATATTTAATTCAACAGGAAATTTTTTTGCTATATCTTCTATATCATATTTTCTTTTAATTCTTTGAGAAATACTTTGAAACGGTAAATATCTTTTAGTTTTAGGGTTGTAACCAACTGCTTCAGAATCAATAATAAATGACTCTGCATTTATATACTTTTTAACAAAATCTACTATTTCTGGAAATTGTTTTGTAACCTCTTCTAATCTTCTTGTAAATATATTTATCTCACCATTGCCCTTTTTTGAGATTTGTAATCTGATCCCATCATACTTAAATTCGAAAGCACAAGGTTTTCCTACAATATTCAAAGCATCTTCAATATCTTCTGCTTTTGGGTATAACATCACATTAATTGGGTTTCCAGGAGATAATTTCTCTTTAGATAACCCTTTAATTCCTTTAGTCTTAATAGTCAAAGCTATCCTAGAGTAATCATTTGTGAGATCATAAGCTCTTTGAACCTTATCAACATAAATGTTATACTTTTCTCTTTCAACATCTATCTTATTCTCTTTTTCATTATAATCAAAATCTATCTCTTTATCAAAATAAGTCCAAACAATAGCATCTCTAACTATCCCTTCTGCAATTCCAATTCTTAATGTTCCTAAAACATTTTTAATGATAAACTTAGCTTCTAGTGGATTAGCAGAAGTTAATAATTCAGCAACTAATTGAATTTTTTTGTTTACAGTCCCTTTTCCTTCTAATTCAGCTAGTTTCCTTAAATTTCCTATTACTTTTTTTACAGTTAATTCTTGTTGGTGTAATGTTCTTTGTTTATTTTTTTTGATTAGAATAAAAGCTACTTTTCCTAGATCTCCTTCCTTACTCCATAATTCCTCTATTTCTTCATTAGAATCTCCAGTTACAGAATTAAGAACTTTTATGATCAACCTAGAGCTTAATCCCATCTCTCTTTGGTCCCATTGAGGAAAGATTCTTCCTTGAACTAGATAGATTACATATTCTAGATCTTCTTTACTTGTTTTTTTTAGAAGTTTTGATAATATGAATGTTTTTTTTAATCTTTTTGATGTTTTTTCTAATTTTTCAAATACTTCTACTAAATTTGAATAATCCATAATCTGCTTAAATATTGAAAATTTATAAAGATAACTAAGTACAGAAAATTTATATATAAAATAAACTAAATATTCTTATGGAATTAAGAGATGCAATATTAAGAAGAAGAACTTATACTAAATATCTAGAAAAAAAAGTAGATCCAAAATTAATTACAGATATACTAAATGTTGCAATTCATGCGCCTTCTAGTGGAAATATGCAAAATTGGAACATTGTTTTAGTTGATGTAGATGATAAAAAGAAACAAATAGCTCAAGCATGTTTAGAACAAATGTGGATGCTTCAAGCACCAATGTATATTATTATTTTAAATAAAAAACCAGATATGAAAAGGATGTTTGGAGTTAAAGCAAATATGTTTGGAATTCAAAATTGTGCAGCATTAGCTCAAAATATTTTATTGTTAGCTACAGAAAAAGGATTGGCTTCATGTTGGGTTGGAAGTTTTGATAAAGATGCTGTTTCTAGAGCAGTAAATGCTCCACCAACTCAAGAACCTCAAATAATAATAACATTAGGGTATAGTAATGAAAATCCGAGATCAACTAGAGTTCCATTAGATAAAGTATGTTGTTTTAATGAATGTGGAAATAGAATGAAAGGTTATGAATTATTTCCTTTACAAAAACATATGAGCTCAATAAAAAAGGATAGTAAAGGCTTGTTAGATAAAGTAAAAAACATATTTAAGAAAAAAAATTCTAAATAGATCTAAAAAATTTAAAAAAGAAATAAAGCTGGTACTTGAAAGTACCAGCAAGAGTAAAGAAGGGCTTACTTTGGGGGTCTGCCCTTAATCATTTATCTAACCAAATCAATTCCCAGTTCTTTGCTTAAATGAACTGTTTGTGGATCTGGTTTTTTGTGATCAACTCTACCAAGAATATATGGACTGTTTACTCCAGTAACTATTGTCATCACTCTTAATTTTCCTTTCATATCATCACTAATTCTAGCTCCCCAGATAACATTTGCGTCTGCATCTAGTGCTTCAGTTACCATATCTCCTGCTTTAGCCACTTCATCTAATGTTAAATCAGATCCTCCTGAAACATGAATTAATGCTCCAGTTGCACCTTCATAACTAACATCTAATAAAGGATTTGTTAATGCTCTTCTTACTGCTTCATCTACTCTATGTTCACTATTAGCTTCACCAATTCCTATAACAGAAACATCTCCATTACTCATGATAGCTTTAACGTCTGCGTAATCTAAGTTTACTAAACTTGGTACAGCAATTGTTTCTACTATCCCTTTAATCATTGTAGCTATTAATTCATTTGCAACAGCAAAAGCTTGTTCAATAGGAAGATTTCCAGCTATTTGTACAAGTCTATTGTTATCTATTACTATAACAGTATCAGAAACTTCTCTTAATTGTTGTAATCCAAACTCTGCCTTATCAATTCTTGCTCTCTCAATATCAAAAGGCATTGTTACTGTTCCAATAACTATTGCACCCATATCTTTAGCCATTTGTGCTACAACAGGTGCAGATCCTGTTCCGGTTCCTCCTCCTTCCCCAGCACATACAAAGACCATATCAGAATCCTTCATTGCTTCTCTAACTTCATGAATTTGTTCTTTTGCAGCTTCCCTACCTCTCTCTGGAAAACCTCCACAACCTAACCCTCTTGTTAATTCTCTTCCAATTAACACTTTTCGATCAGCATTGATCATATCTAAATGTTGCTTATCAGTATTAATTGCAACAATCTCAGCCCCATTGATACCTTTTTTAAAGAGCCAATTAACCATGTTAGCGCCTCCACCTCCACATCCAACAACTTTTATGTTTGCTTGTCCTATGACAATATCTTGTTTATTTTCTTTACTTGTTTCAATTGCATTTTGTACAATAAATTCCATTCTTTCTCCCCCTATTATTTACTTTAGCACAATAAACTTTATATCTTAGTTATGCTTGTACTTCTTTTAGAAAGAGTTTATCTTGCCCAATTTAGACTCTCAAAATACATAAAACTAATTAAACTTAGAATCGGTAAATAACTATCATTGCCCAAAATGATTTTAATGCCCAAATTAAAATCGAGATAGTTAATGTTTCTTTTTAATTAATTATAAATATATGATTAATTTGTATATAAATACTTATAATTTCTAAAATATATATTAGAGGATATACTCACTTTTTTACAAAAAATAAAGATAATATTTTAAAAGATTATCACAATAAAAATTCTATTAAAAAATGAAATCAAATAAAATAATTAGATTTTTTGAATCATTCAAAAATGTTGAAAAAGAAAGAAAAGGAGAATGCACTCCAGAAAAATGTGAAACTTTAGATGGAATGAAAAGTTCTGCTTGTTGCAAACTAGGATTTGTCTGTCCTTGCTTAAAAAAAGATTTAAAATGTGGAATACATAAGATTAGAATAATTAATTGTAGCAAATTTCCAAGAACAAGAAAAGATTTGGAATTAGTAAAAAATTGTGGGTATTATTGGTAAAAAATGGAATCAAGAGGTAGTAGAAAGTATAGTGCTCCTTATAAAAAAACAAATTTAGTTAAATTTCTAATTTTTATTCATGCAATCTTTTTTATTACATGGGCAGGATTATTTTTTATTCCAAGTTCAGTATGGCCAGATAGAATATTTTATCATTTTTGGTATGTTATTTCAGTTTTAGTATTTAATTTTTCATGGGGTAATCTTCTAAGAATTAAAAATAATAGAAAAAATGGGTTATTCGTATGCATGTTAACAACTATAACACAATATGCTAGAGGCCATAACCTAAATGATCAAAATAATTATAGCCATTCATTCTTTAAAGAAATGTTATCTAAATTTAATAGATATAATCTAGAGAATCATTCTGAGAAGATCATAAGTGTTTTAGCTTTCTTAAGCTTGTTTATTATTAGTTATCAATATTTTTTCTTATACTAATTAAATTTTTATATTAGTAAAGACTAGCTCTTTAGATGAAAATTGGTGATTTCATAAAGATAAAAACTTCTACTTTAGAGTATGAAGGATGTTTAATGCCTAGTTTAACTAAAGAGATATTAGTTTTAAAACTAAAAAATGGATATAATATTGGAATAGAGAAAAAAAGAATAAAAAACATTAAGATATTAAAAAAACATAAAAATTCTAAGATTAAAAAACAAAAAATAAAAGTTAATAAAAATCTCCCTACAATCTCAATATTACATACTGGGGGAACGATAGCCTCTGAAGTTGATTATAGAACAGGAGGTGTAGAATCTAAGTTTACTCCAGAAGAATTAATAGCTATGTTTCCAGAATTAAATAAGATAGCTAATATTCATAGTACATTTTTATCAAATATGTTTTCTGAAGACATGAGATTTAAACATTATTCAATAATAGCAAAAGCTGTTGTAAAAGAAATAAAAAAAGGAGTTAAAGGGGTTATAATTGGACACGGAACTGATACAATGCACTATACAGCTGCAGCATTATCCTTTATGTTAGAAAATTTACCTATTCCCGTATTGTTAGTTGGAGCTCAAAGATCTTCAGACAGGCCAAGCTCAGATGCTGCTACTAATCTAATATGTGCAGCTGAATTTATTGCTAAAACGGATTTTAATGGTGTTGGAATTTGTATGCATGAATCTTTAGATGATAATAATTGTTTGATACTTCCTGCATGTAAAACTAGAAAATTTCATACAAGTAGAAGAGATGCATTTAAAGTTGTAAATTCTGATGTAATTGCTAAAATTAATTATAAAACAAAATCTATGGAATTTTTTTATAAATATGAAAAGAATAAAGGCCCTGTTAAGTTATTAGATAAAATGGAAGAAAAAGTTGCTTTAGTTAAAGTCCATCCTAATTTTATGCCTGAACAATTTGAATTTTATAGAAAAAATAAATATAAAGGATTGGTTATAGAAGGAACTGGATTGGGGCAAGCTCCAATTGGAACTACAGATATTATATCTAAAATAAATTCTAAGAATCTAAAAGCTATTAAAGATTTAGTTAAATCTGGTTGTGTTGTTGTAATGACCTCTCAATGTGTCTTTGGGAGGGTTCAAATGCATGTTTATAGTGGAGCTATTGACTTAACAAATGCAGGTGTTATCTCTGGAGAAGATATGTTATCAGAAGTTGCATTAGTAAAATTATCATGGTTATTAGGAAATTTTAATAAAAAAGCTAAAGATTTAATTAAAGAGAATCTTAGAGGTGAGATTAACAAAAGATTAATGCCAGAACATTTCTTATGACACATATAAAAGAATTCATTAATAATATTAGATGGGGTAAGAATTTAGATAGAGAGATATTAGCTACAATGATTGCAAGTGAAGAACTTTATGTTGTTACAACTCCAGATCATGTAACTTTAAGTACAACTTTAAGAGCTGTTAAATTAGCTAAAGAAAGAAAAACTCCAATAACAAGTTTAATTTTAAATAAAGTTTATAATAAAAATTTCGAATTAAGCTTAGAAGAAATAGAGGAAGCTTCTGATTGCAATGTTTTAGCTGTTCTTCCACATGAAGTAAGTATTTTAGAAGCGTTAGCAAAAAACATCCCTAGTAGTCTACACAAACAAACTAATTCAACTATTGAATATAATAAATTAGCAGCTGCTTTAACTGGAGAAGAATATAGCTATCCTAGATTTAAAGATTTTTTTAATAGAATAATGGGAAAAATTCAAAAACAAGAGATTAATAGAGCTGTTTTTAAAAAGTCTAGAAAATAAATATAATTATAAAAAATTAGTTTAACACCATTCATTGACGAACACTTCAGATCTTGGATCAACCCAATCTTTTGAAAAATAAACTCCTTCTCCAGTTGGTTTCATTCCAATTACATCACTATCTTTACATGTTATAATAACGTCAATACAATAGTTTTCTTCATTACATATGGCTTTTGTCCATACTGTAGTTCTACTATCAAAAGGGTCTTCATTAGTTGAAGAAACTTCTATAACTGATCCTAACAATATAGATGTAACCAACATTGCTATTGTGATTGAAAATGTGATTATTTTTTTCATTTTATTACCCCATTTAGTACTACTTAACAATGATAACTGAGTTTATAAATCTTCCGATTTATGACCCCTCAAAAGTGAAGATATAGGCTCTATACACCTATTTTATTTAAATACTTCAAAAAGAAAGGTTTTTATACAAGCAAAAAATCTTGTTAAAATGAATGAAAGAGTGGAAGCATTACTAAGAATTCTTATTGGCTTAATTAGTGGGATTATACTAACCTTATGGAAAGTCTTAATCCAAGTTATTGTTATTATTCATTGGATTTTTGTGCTTATAAGTGGAGAAAGATCTAAGGGATTGGCTGAATTTGTAGAGATGTGGAATACTCAAATTTATGTTTATTTAAGATACATGACTTTAGTATCTAATGAAAGACCATTTCCATTCAAAGGATTAACTAAAAACTTATCTTCTTTTAAGAAATAATTTTAATATGAATCGAACAATAAAGATAATATCTATACTAAGAAAAGAATATCCTAGATCTAAAACCTCTTTATTAATAAGAAATCCTTTAGAATGTTTAATAGCTACTATACTAAGTGCTCAATGTACTGATAAAAGAGTTAATGTTGTAACTAAAGACTTGTTTAAAAAATATAAAAAAGCTAAAGATTATGCAAATTCTAATTTAAAAACATTAGAAAAAGATCTTAGTTCAATTAATTTTTATAAAAATAAATCTAAATCCATCAAAAAAACTTGTAAAATTCTAGTTAAAGAACATAATGGAGAAGTTCCAAATAAATTAAATAAATTAATTAAATTGCCTGGAGTGGGAAGAAAAACAGCTAATGTTGTTTTAGGAAATGCTTTTAATATTCATGAGGGTTATGTTGTAGATACACACAATTTGAGATTAGCTTATAGATTAAACTTAACAAATAACAAAAACCCGATAAAAGTAGAGCAAGATTTAGTAAAAATAATTCCTAAAAAAGATTGGTTAGATCTAAGTCATATGTTTATTGATCATGGAAGGGCTGTTTGTAAAGCTCCAACTCCTATATGTAATAAATGTCTTCTTAACAAAATATGTACTAAAATTGATGTTAATAAAAGAAAATAATTAAGCTTTTACTTCAGTAGTTGATTCTTCACTACCCCATTTAGCATAACCATGTTCTTCTAATTCATTTACTAAATCTTTTCCTCCAGATTCAACAATTTTTCCATTAACTAAAACATAAACTTTGTCTGGAGTTAGGTAATTCAAAATTCTTTGATAATGAGTTATGATTAATACAGCCATGTTTTTAGTTTTAATTTTATTAATACCATTAGCTACTGTTTTTAATGAATCAATGTCTAATCCTGAATCAGTCTCATCTAAAATTGCCATTTTTGGTTCTAAAACAGCTAATTGAAGAATCTCTGCTCTTTTCTTTTCTCCTCCAGAAAATCCTTCATTTAAATAACGATTCATAAAAGATTTATCCATCTTTAATAATTCTAATTTTTCTGTTAATACTTTTCTAAAGTCCATAACATTAATTGGAGATTTTCTTTTAGAATTTAATGCGGTTCTTAGGAAATTAGAAACTGAAACTCCAGATACTTCACTTGGATACTGAAATGATAAAAATAATCCTTTTTTAGCTCTTTCATTTGGTTCCATTTCAGTTATATCTTCTCCATTATATAGAATTTTTCCTTTAGTGATCTCATATTTTGGATGCCCCATTAAAACATAAGCTAAAGTTGATTTACCTGAACCATTTGGGCCCATAAAAGCTACTATTTCTCCATTATTAACTTTTAGATTAACTCCTTTTAGTATTTCCTTACTATCTATACTAACATGTAAATTTTTAACTTCTAACATTTTTCCCCTCCAATAATCTAATTCCGTCTCTTAATGAAACTAATGAGCATGTAACACATTTTACTCTTGCAGGTCCAACCTCAATTCCAATTAATTTGATCATATCTTCTTTTGTTAAATTTTTTAATTCATTTATTGATTTTCCTTTTATATGTTCAGTTAATAAAGAAGCTGAAGCAACTGAAATAGCACAACCTTTTCCTATAAACTTAACATTCTCTACTTTATCATTATTTAACTTAACTTGTATCTCTACTTCATCTCCACAACTTGGATTAAAACATCTTTCTTTAAAATCTGCATTATCTAAAACTCCAAAGTTTAATGGATTTTTATATAAATCTAGAATATGTTCCATATACATTTCTTGATTCATAAATTCATTCATTTGAAAACCCCTTTAACTTTCTCTAATGTTTCAGCTAAGTAATCAATTTCTTCCTTTGTGTTATACAAATAAAAACTGGCTCTTACAGATCCAGTTAGATTCATTAATTTCATAGTGGGCATAGCACAGTGATGTCCTCCACGAACAGCTATTCCATTGTCATCTAATAAAGAAACTATATCATGCGGATGTATATTAATTAGATTAAATGAGATTAGAGCCCCTCTTTTTTCTGAATCTAAAGGGCCATACATCTCTAGATTTTTTACTTTAGATAATTTTTTTATCGCATATTCTGTTAATTCTTTTCCATGTTCTCTAATATTGTCCATTCCTATCTCATTTAAGTAATCAATGGTGGCTCCAAAACCAATTGCTCCAGCGATGTTTGGTGTGCCTGCTTCAAATTTCCAAGGAAGTTCATTAAATTTAGCATCGTCAAATTTAACTTCTAAAATCATATCTCCACCATAATTAAATGGCTGCATTTCATTAAGTAAATCTTTTTTTCCATATAATACTCCTATTCCAGTTGGACCTAACATTTTATGAGCAGAAAAAACTAAAAAATCACAATCAATATCTTTAACATCAATTGGTAGATGAGGAACTGATTGTGCAGCATCTACAACAAATAAAGCATTATTTTTATGTGCTATTCTTCCAATTTCTTTTATTGGATTAATTGTTCCTAAGAAATTTGATATATGTGTTACAGAAACGATTTTTGTTTTTTTGTTTATTGGAAGATCCTTTAAATCTAAAGTTCCATCATTCTTTATTTTTATAAATTTAAGTTTTAATCCTAATTTTTTTGAAATTTGCTGCCATGGAACTAGATTAGAATGATGCTCCATTTGTGTTAATACAATCTCATCTCCTTCTTTTAATTGATCAGATAATGAATACGCTAAAAGATTTAGTGATTCTGTAGTTCCTTTTGTAAAGATTGTCTCTTCAAAACTTGCATTAATAAACTTAGCAATTTTTTTATGAGCTTCTTCAAATTTTGATGTAGCTTCTTCACTTAATTTATGTAATCCCCTATGGACATTTGAGTTATAATTTGAATAATATTCTGTTATAGCATTAATTACTTGTTTTGGTTTTTGTGTTGTTGCTGAGTTGTCTAAATAAACTAATTGTTTGTTGTGGATCTTTCTGGATAAGATTGGAAAATCTTTTCTTAATTTCTCTATTTTATTTTTTGAAGTAGTTACCATGCTTGTTTCACCTCAATCAATTTTTTTAGTTTTTCTCTTAAATTTTCATTTTCTATTTTAGTTATGAAAGATTCGAAAAACCCATTAACTATCAATTTTGTAGCTTCTTTTTCTTGAATTCCTCTAGACTTTAAATAAAATAATTTTTCATCATCAACTTGAGAAACTGTTGCTCCATGAGAACATTTAACATCATGATTATTAATTTCTAAATTTGGGATTGGATCTACTTCAGCGTCTTTACTCAATAATAATATATCTTCTTTTTGATAACCATTTGATCCAAAAGCATTAGATTCTATTCTTACTAATCCTCTACAAATAGCTTTAGATTTATTGTTTAATGCTCCTTTACTTACCATATCACTATTTGTATTTGGTGCATTGTGTATTGTATTAAAGCATAAATCAAAATTTTGTTGATTTGCTCCAAAAAATAAACTATAATTATTAGAAGAAGCTCCTTCTCCATTTAATATACTTGTAATGTTTGATAAAGTAAAAGAACTCCCCAAATAACAATCTAACCAATCAAAACTAGAATCTTTGTTAACATTTGATCTTCTTGTAACCAAATTAATAGATTCTTCATTTAAATTTTGTATTGTTGAAAAATTTATTTTTGAATTATTTTTTGTGAAAACTTCTACAATCTCAGAATAAAAAGATTTATTGTTATTATTTTTTGTTTGGATTATATTAGCTTTTGAATTTTCTTCAGCCACTAAAAATATTGTATCTAATTGAGTATCTGTATTTACATCTAGATTAATATGGATAGAATCGTTAACTTCTACATTTTTTGGAATGTAAATAAAAATCCCCCTCCCAAATAAAGCTTTATGAAGTAATGTAAATTTGTTATCTTTAATAGATGTCATAAAATGTTCTTTGATTATTGTAGAATATTCATTATTTTTTAATGCTTCTTCAAAAGATAGAACAATAACATCTTTATTTTCTACTTTAACTGAATTTGTAATTTGATTTAATGAATTAATGTCTTCAAAATTAATTCTGTTAGTATCTGTTATAACAGACATACTATATTTTAGATTAGGTGTAGAAATTTTATTAAATTCATTAAGTGCCTTTAATCTTAAATCTAAAAGCCATTTGGGTTCGTTTAACTTACTAGATAACTCTTTTACAGTTTTTTCCTTGATTGTATATGTCATTTCTCTCACTAATCCTTATCACCTTTTTAGAATCTAACCTAAAGATCCTTCCATTTCTAGTTCAATCAATCTATTAAATTCAATAGCATATTCTAATGGAAGTTGTTTTGAAACAGGCTCCATAAATCCACGAACAATCATTTTGGTTGCTTCCTCTTCTGATAAACCTCTGGACATTAAATAAAATATTTGATCTTGTCCAATTTTTCCTACAGTAGCCTCATGAGCAACATCAACATTATCATTTTCTTTTACTTCCATTGTTGGAAATGTATTAGACTGAGATTTATTATCCATCATTAATGCATCGCATTGTACATTTGATTTAATATTCTTAGCTCCTTTTACAACTTTTAATAACCCTCTATAAGATGTTACCCCTCCATCTTTACTAATAGATTTAGAAACTATAGTAGAACTTGTATTAGAAGCTAAATGAATAACCTTCATTCCAGTATCTTGATTTTGTCCTTTTCCAGCATAAGCAATTCCTATAGATTCGCATTTTGCTCCTGGTTCTGTTAACAATGAACAAGGATATAACATAGTTGTATTAGATCCAGTGTTTCCATTAATCCATTCTATTACTCCATTTCTAGAAACAATTGCTCTTTTTGTGTTTAAATTAAAAGTTTTTTTGCTCCATGATTCCATAGATGTATATCTAACCTTAGCATTTTTCTTAACATAAATCTCTACACAACCTGCATGTAAATTATAAGCATCTTTGAACAATGGATTTGAACAACCTTCTATATATCTAACTTCTGAACATTCATCTGCTATGATCAATGTGTGTTCAAATTGTCCAGATTTCTTTGCATTCATTCTAAAATATGCTTGTAAAGGAACAGTAACTTTAACATTTTTTGGAACATAAATAAAAGTCCCACCACTCCATACAGCTGCATGTAAAGAAGCAAACTTATGATCATTAATTGGAACACATTTTGTCATAAAATACTCTTTAACTAATTCTGGATATTTTTTTAATGCTTCATCCATATCCTCAAAAATAACTCCTTTCTTAGCCCACTCTTCTTTTAAGTTATGATATGCTGTTATTGATTCATATTGAGAACCAGCACCAGCTAAAGCATTTTTTTCTGCTTCTGGAATGCCTAATTTTTCAAATGTTTTTCTTATGTCTTCTGGGACGTCTTCCCATTTTGTTGCATGAGACTTTTCATGTGGATTAATGTAATAAGTTATCTCATCTAAATTTAAATTCTCAAGAGTTGGACCCCAATTTGGAAGTTCAGTTTCTTGAAATATTTTTAATGATTGTAACCTCTTTTTTAACATCCATTCAGGTTCATTTTTAGAAGCAGATATTTTTCTAACAACCTCCTCATTTATACCAGGGAGAGTTTTATCTACATATTTCTCTTCATTCGCATGATCGAATATTTCTCTAGTAATTTCAACTGCTTCAGTCATTTCTCCCCCTAATCAACTAAAAGAACTTCCGCAACCACATGTAGACTGAGCATTTGGATTTTCTATTTTAAATCCAGATTCATTTAATCCATCTACAAAATCAATTTTTAATCCAGTTAACATTCCTAGATGTTCTTTAGCCAAGAAAATTTTTACTCCATCTAACTCAATTACTTGGTCGTCTTCTTTTTGTTCATCAAATGCTAAATCATATGAAAGTCCAGAACAACCTCCAGGAGATAATCCAATTCTCAAACCTTGAGCATTTTTTTCTTTTGAAATTAATTCTTTTACTTTATTTATAGCTCCTTCAGTTAGAGTTATTGGTTGTTTATTGTTATCTTCAGTTTTTTTACTAGATTCTTCAACTGGAGTAGCAGCTATTTCATTTACTTTTGCCATCATTTCATTAAAAGTTTCTTCAGGCATTCCATGACCCCTACATCCTTGTTCTAATGTCTCTATTGTGTTAATGTGACATCCTACACATTGTAATCCATAAGACATTAAAGTATTTGCTACTTGTGGATGTTTAGAGATTACATCTCCTATGGTCATATCTTTTGATATTAATTCTTGTTTTGTTTCTTGCATTTTCATTCCCCCATTATAGTTTTAGTTTTATTTACAAGCTTCACAGAGATTACAATCATCTGGAAGTTTTACAAATTTTTTATGAATATCACAAATTAGTTCACATTTTCTTATTACTGCTATAATATTTTGTGTTTCCCTTATCAAATCATCTCTATTTTTTATCTTTGATGCTGATTCTTTTATTGTTGACTTGACTATTGGATTAAATTCTATTTTATTTGCTCTTTTATTATTGATATATTGAGAGACTGTTGATTCTCTAATATGTAATAAACTAGCAATTTTTTTTTGATCTAACCCTTGTTCTTTTAAATGAATACTAATATACTTCCTTATTGAAGGTAATATATAGTGATATTCAATCTCTTGTGGTTGTAATAATTGAAGTGTCATTTTAGTTCACATATGTGAAGATTTATAAAGATTGTTATTTTTCCTATGATCTAATCTAAGAAGAGATTATTAAATATTGAAGTAAGATATAATTTATTTTTCCACTACCCAACTTCTAGAATCAAATTTCTTCCCATTCCATTTATATTGTGTTAGTTTATCTCTGCTAGGGCAACAATTGGGATCCCTCCATCTTGGGTATGATTTTGAAATAATTAGATTTCCTTCTTTAATTATTAGTTCTCCTTGAGCAATGTTTTTTACATTTAATAAAAAATCAAATTCATTTTCTTTGATTCCAATTACAGAATAATCTTGAATTCCAATATTACCTTGTGATTCTGATTCAACTATTATCTCCGGAATTTTATCTCCAGTTAGATCATATAAACTTATTTTTGTGCCCATCTTTCTAATATTATTTTTATACATAAAAATCTTGTCAACTGCTCTATTAAACATTTCATGACTTCTATCATCAGATATCTTAAATATTTTAAGTATTGCAGCAATCATAACTGAATCTTTTATCTTTATTGCTGATGGGAACTCTGCTTGAGTTACAGTAATAACTTCTTGATCAGTATAACAATCTAAATTAGTATAGATTAATGGATTATTCAAAGATCTTGAGGATAATTTGAGTATGTTCTCAAATCTTTTTCTATTTTTTCTATCATTGTTATGTGGATATAAAAAATCATGAATAAATGAATCATTATCAGAACATTTTTCAGATGAATAAAGTCTATCTATTGGTGTGAACATGCTACTTTCTTTTTGCTTACCAACAAAAACACCTATGTCTCTATTTTTATTAGATTTATTAAATAATTCACTAAATTTAATCCCTATTAATCCTTCTCCAAAATTATTTACTATAATCTTAGCTTGTTTCTTCCAGCCAAGATTTTTCATTATATTAATTCTAGTCCAAAACTTTTGATAAGCTAATCCCTCTAACAATCCAGATTTGTACAATTCATAAAATCTAGAAGCATTTCTATATGACCATGTTGAAGTATTTTTTAATATAATTCTAGCTTTTTCTAATTTGTATAATGACTTAGCAATTCCAATTAATGAAGTTAGATTATAATTACTCTTTAATTTCTTAGCTAGATCTTCTATAGAATTGATTCTAGAATCATCTGAATCAAATCGTTTAAATAATTCTTTTTTCATTTCAGAAGAAATTATTTTAGTAGTATCTACCTCATTATAACCAGTTAAACTCATCCTAATTAATTTGCCTTCTAATTTAGATCCAACATCTCTAACAAATTTAGAAACTTCTACAATTGAAGCAGCATATAAAAACTTTCTAAAATTTTTTATATGAGAACCTAAAACACCATCTAAATTATTTGATCTAGAAACATATCTAGAGATAGTAGCTGCTTTAGCTATCTTATTGTGTAAAGATAATTCATGTTTTTCATCACCTACCACATCTCTTCTTTGATTTATAGCATGCCAAGCAATCTTATAGGGTTTTTTCTTTGTTCTAACTAAAGATGCTTTAAATTTTCTATTATCTACTGTAACTATCCTATGTTGTTCATTAATCCTTGTCCAAGATATTGGAAATTGTGCATTTACAATGTTAGGAAAGAGTAAAGATAAACTTAAGAAACAAGGAAGTAGTTTAGTACTCTTTGTTATATCTGTAATTCTCATTAATATTAGTGGCACAACAACATTATAATCTTTTTTATAATGAATAACTTATTATAAATTAACTTTCCATATAAGCAGTATAAGCATCATAAGATGGATCTAATCTCTTGATTACATCTACAATTTGATCATCCCAATCTCTTTCATATAATTTTTTTAAATGTTCTAATCCTACTGAACCTATTTCAAAAAGAACATCTGGAGCAACTTCTTTTCTTTTAAGTGATTGCTTATGTCTAATATCTTTTTCTTTTGATTCATCTATAATACCTACTAGCTGAACTGTGAGCCCATACATTCTTTCTATTATTTCATTTCTAAGATTATTATATTGTTTTGCATACCAAACAATCATTTTTTTAGAAAAATCTGATTTAATCTCATCTCCAAGTGCACCACTTAAAAAATTTAAAGTAAATTTTCTTACTGGTTTTTGTGCTTTTAATATTCTTTCTAAAGAAGGTCTACATTCTACCTCTCCACTAGCCCCAATAACTTTTCCAGTAGTATATTCATTATTTTTCCATCTCATCAAAAGTTCTTCAATAGGTTCTCTACGTTCCTCATCTCTTAATCCAGGCATTAGAAATCTTATACTCCTCTTTTCTCCAGCTTCCCTAAATAGGTCAATAGCTTTATCTCTATTATTCCACTCACCAAGTCTCCAAGCAGCATAACGAATAAGACCATCAGAGATAGGATATCTTTTCTCCCAATCATCAAATCCAACTTCTGAATAATTAGTTTGATCTTCCATCTAAATCAATTTAATTATCATAAAAAGTTTAATAAATCTAATCATTTCAAAAAAAATTAACAAAACATTATTAAATGATTAAATTTCAAAGTTCTTATGGAAATAAATAAAGATACTAAAATTAAATTAAACAATGGAATAGAAATTCCTATAATTGGATTTGGTGTGTGGCAAATTCCTCCAGGAAAAGAAACAGAAGATTCTGTTTTACATGCATTAAAAGTAGGATATAGACATATTGATGGGGCAGCAATGTATGGTAATGAAGAAGATGTTGCTAAAGCTATCAAGAAATCTGGAATTCCAAGGAAAGAAATTTTTATAACAACTAAAATTAGAAATGATATGCATGATGATCCAGAAAAAACATTTAATGAAAGTTTAGAAAAACTACAAACAGATTATGTTGATTTATATATGATTCATTGGCCAATGCCAGAAAGAAATGAAACTTGGAAGTTCTTAGAAAAATTATTAGAAGAGAAAAAAGCTAAAGCTATAGGTGTTGGTAATTTTACTATAAGACATCTAAAAGAATTAGCTGAAATAGCAACAATAACCCCTGCTATTAACCAAGTTGAACACAATCCTTATAGAAATAGAAAAGATATAATTGAATATTGTAAAGAAAAAGGGATTGAATTAGAAGGTTATTGTCCATTAACAAGGGGGCAAAAATTAGATGATTCTAAATTAATAGAAATTGCTAAAAAATATAATAAAACTACTGCTCAATTATTAATAAGATGGGCATTACAACATAACATCATCTGTATTCCTAAATCTAAAACACCTTCAAGGATTGAAGAAAATTTTAATGTTTTTGATTTTGAGATTTCTCAAGAAGATATGGATAATATGGATTCGTGGAATGAAGATTTAATCATAACAAGAGATCCAGAACAAATGCAATAAAATGGAAAATTTAATTACTTTAAATAATGGAATTAAGATGCCTTTATTGGGATTTGGAACTTCTAGAACAAAAGGAGAAACAGAAAGAATAGTTCTTGAAGCATTAAAAGCAGGATACAGACAATTTGATACTGCATCTAGATATGAAAACGAAGAAGAGGTGGGAAATGCTATTAAAAAAAGTGGAATTCCTAGAGAAGAAATTTTTATTACAACTAAAATTGGTTCAATGGAAGGAGAACATGGTTATCCAGAAAAAGCATTTAATGATAGTTTGAAGAGATTACAAGTAGATTATATTGATTTATATTTAATTCATTGGCCTACTTCTGGAAGATTAGAAGTTTGGAAGTTTTTAGAGAAAAAGTTAGAAGAGGGAAAAGTAAAATCTATTGGGGTTGGTAATTTTACAATAAGACATTTAAAAGAATTGTTTGAGAATTCCAAAATAATTCCTGTTGTAAATCAAGTTGAATTCAATCCTTTCCTATATCAAAAAGAATTATTGGAATTTTGTAATGAAAATAAAATACATTTAGAAGGATATTGTCCATTAACAAGAGGGCATAAGTTAGATGACTCAAGATTAATAGAAATATCTAAGAAATATAAGAAAAGCCCAGCTCAATTATTAATTAGATGGGCTTTACAACATAATGTTATTTCAATTCCAAAGTCTCAATCTGAAGTAAGAATGAAAGAGAATCTTGAAGTGTTTGATTTTGAAATTTCTGAAGAAGATATGAATATTATGAATTCCTGGAATGAAAATTTTAGGGTAACAAGTGATCCTGAAAAAATTCCTTAACTTCACCATCTAGAAATATTCAAAATATTAGTTTCTTTAGCTCTCTTAAACAATTCTTCTGTTATCTCTAAATCTTTAGTTAAATATTCTTTTAATTTATCCCAATTTTTTTCAATACACAATTCTGCTATCTTACTTCCATCCATTTCTAAAACATCTAATCCAATTAATTTACCATAATCACTAAGTTTCCCTCTTGTTTTTCCATATCTATAAGCATTAATCTTTTCTCTTAAATCTATAACTAATTTCAATATAAAAGGGATAATTTTTATGTTATGAATAAAACTCCTTGAGGTAATAAATGGAAGATCAAAATTAATAATATTAAATCCTACAATTATACTACTTGGATTCTCTTTTTTTATTTTATCCCATTCATTCCAGAATTCACTAAGAATTTCTTTTTCTTTTTCATTCATGAATATTTTATTTTCATTTTTATATCTTATTCCTAATGCAATAATTTTAGAATCAATTGGATTAATTAATTTAGTTTTTTCTTCCTCTTCTAAATTATTATATCCTTCTAGATTAATAGGACAGGTTTCTATATCAACAATGAAATAGTTATCATACATCATTTAATGAAGAAAACAAAATTTATAAACCTTTTTTATAAGTTATAATTATGTTATCAGAACAAGAATTAAAAAAGTATAGTAGCCATATAGTATTAGAAGAGATAGGTAAAGAAGGACAAGAAAAATTAAAGAATGCTAAAATCTTAATAATTGGATTAGGCGGATTAG